>Ga0183099_1000633_pt1 | contig 23899 bp, 28 predicted proteins | sample Biomet1_FD_127788 | JGI IMG/M metagenome (GOLD analysis project Ga0183099, IMG submission 127788) | Microbial communities from bioreactor (seeded with anoxic lake sediment) at LBNL, California, USA - Biofuel metagenome 1 | ecosystem: Engineered > Bioreactor > Anaerobic > Unclassified ...
ATTCTACAAGATATAAATCTACAAGATATAGAGCAAAACACCAAACGCTAGAGCCATTGATATTAAAAGTGTACAGAAGCAAAAAAACGCTACGTGTTACCGATTGTCACATTCCCCGTTACCGATTGTCACAAAAAAGGGGTCTTCGTGATACCGATTGTCAAATAAAAACAGCTACGTGTTACCGATTGTCACATCCTAAAAATTAAAATATCGGGAAGTCGGTTATAGGGATTCAGATATATATTCTACAAGATATAAATCTACAAGATATAGAGCAAAACACCAAACGCTAGAGCCATTGATATTAAAAGTGTACAGAAGCAAAAAAAACGCTACGTGTTACCGATTGTCACATTCCCCGTTACCGATTGTCACAAAAAAAGGGGTCTTCGTGATACCGATTGTCACATAAAAAACAGCTACGTGTTACCGATTGTCACATCTAAAAAATTAAAAATATGGGAAGTCGGTTATTAGGGAGTTCGATTCTCTCTCTTCCCACCAAATTCGATTACAAAGGGGTAATAAATATGGATTTAATGCAAAATGTATTCAAGGATTATGATATTAGTTCTCTTAAAATTTTTTATACGATTTTAAGATTTATGAAGATGGAACAGCTTATTACAGAGCAAGACTCTAAGGCACACCCTACAGGATATTATCACTGTGAGCTCCACATTAGAGAAATTGCAAAAGCTATTAATTATAAAGCTAGGCACATAGAAAGACTCGAAAATTTAGGGAAAAAAGCTTCTGAAGTATTTCACAGAGGAATAGGAACTAAAGGGGATGAAGTTGATGAATTTGGAAATTATGAATATGAGACTATTCATCCAATCTATAGACATAAATATAAAGACGGAATGTTCTCTGTAGATATTCCTGTAAGTGTTTTTGAAGATTTGAATACATTTTTCTTAATCGAAAAAATAGATGAACTTATGAAATTAGATGACAAAATAACTTTTAGACTTTATCAAATTTTGTTTTCAAATATCAAGAAAGGAACATTCACAATTCATCTAAATCACTTTAATTCTTTAATGGGGACATCTTACGAAACAAGAATTTTAAGTAATAAAATTAAAGAGGCAATTAAAGAAATCAATGATAAAACAGATATTTCTATTGATAATAAATCTATTGAACCAGTTTATAAAAAAGAAAATGCCAGGGAAAAATTAGTTTCTTTAAAACTAAATTATTCAAGAAAAACAGCAGAGCCAAAAGTAAAATGCTAGTATCAAAAGTATTTTAGCTGAAGCTATTGAAAAGACTTGCTTAAACAGATTTTTTGATAAGAAATATAAAACAAATATATCTCTTCATAACTCTGTAATTAATAATCTAATCACTGAGTTCTCAGAAGATATAGTTCTTAAAGCACTTAGTTCTATCAGAAAAGATTTGAATGTTGATATAGCTAGAAGTTTACAAGCTTATATGACGAAATGCTGTCATACAGAAGCTGAAAACATTAGAATCCTTCAAGAAATAGAAACTGAAAAACAACAAAAAATAGACGCCCAAAAAGAAACTGAAAAACAACAAGATCTTGAAATTGAACAAAAGAAAAATTCAAATGAAGAAATTTGGGCAACTTTTGAAAATATGAATGAAACTGAAAAAGCAGAAACAATTGAAAAAGCAGCACAATATTACTTAAAACAATCAGATGCTGAAAAGTTTATACCAGTAACAAAAGCTATTTTTGATAAAAATATTAAAGCTTATATAATTTCAGTTCTAAAAGGAGCGTAATGCTTATGTATATTGAAGTTGTAGTTGATACTGATAGAAAAGAATTTGAGAAAAAAATTATTGATATTCAAAATAATCATGATATTTATGATTGCGATTTTGATAAATACGGAGATACGCTTTTTTATAAAGCTTATTGCAATGATTAGGTCTCAACGCTTGAGACAACACTCCTTTTTATTTTTATTGAACAGGGTAAAGGGCTTTCACACCTTTACCCAACCCCTAAAAAAGGTATAAACAAGCGTTTATATAAATAAAAAAACGATATAGCAAGAGTTTTTTCGTGTGTTTTCTCTTGCACAAATATTTTAATCTTGGAGGAAAAATGATTAGTCCAGTAATGCTTATATGCTTTGTTTTGTTAGGAATATTAGTATGGCTTGCTGTACTAATGAGTAAAATAGATAAACTTGAAGATTTAGTTGAAACTAAAAATGATAGATTAGCAGAACTTGAAGTTATTTTAGAAGAACTTGTTTCTCAAGAAATGAATGAGGTTCCCCCCTAAAGTTGTATTTAAAATCCAATATTCTAACAAAACAAAGGGAGGATTTATGAAAAAAATAATTTTATTAGGGGCTTTGGCTCTTTCAATAACAGCTTGTACAGTATTAAAAACTAGCAATGAAATAGTTCTTAATGATGGGACAAAAGTAGGTGTAGCTGTATCCGTAGAGGAAAAAGTCACTACAGAATCATCAATTGAGGTGACTAGTAATGGCGGATTTTAATTTAGGAGTTAAGAAAGTTTTGAATGTTGAAAAAGGCTACTCAAACCACAAAAGTGACTCTGGAGGAGAAACAATGTGGGGAATAACCATAGCAGTTGCCCGTGAGCATGGATACAAGGGTGCAATGAAAGAAATGCCTTTAAGTGTTGCTCTAATGATATACAAAAAAGCATATTGGGATGTCCTAGAGCTTGACCTTATCAAAAGTCAAGTAGTAGCTGAAATAGTGTTTGATATTTCTGTCAATGCAGGGCAAGAGAGAGCAGCAATTTTCTTACAAAAAGCAGTCAATTTGATGACAAGAAATAATATTGAACCTGATGGGGATATAGGAAATATAACAATAGGCAGAGTTAATGAACTAATGGGACCTAATCTGGAAAAAGCAGTAAGAATAATTTCAGCTTTAGCTACTACACATTATATAAAATGCTGTGAAATTGCTGAAAAAAATGAAGATTTCTTATTTGGATGGCTTAGAAGAGGGCAAGGGTACATTGAGAGGTTGAGTTAAAATGGATGAACAATTTATAGCTAAAGTAGAAGTTCATTCTGAAAAAATAAAAAATCTTGAAGATTTCAAAGAAGGACAAGAAAAGAAAAATGAAACGATAGAAAACAAACTTGATGGAGTAGATAAAAATTTTACTGTTCATTTAACAAAATTTCAATATATTGAAAGAATTGTAATAGGAGCAGTTGCTTTAGGATTAGTGGCATTAGGAAATCAATTATTAGGTTTAATACAAAAATAAGGGGGATTAAATGAAAGAAATTTTAATAGCGTGGATACCATATTTTGTCATGGCATTGTCATGCATAATCACATTTTATATTAGTAAATCATCAAAGAATGACATTATTACAAAGACTGCAAAGATAGCAGTCGAAAAAGTAGCAGAACATTTTTCTGATTTTGACAATTTGGATAAGCTAGCTATAGCTGTCAATATAACTTATGAACTTTTACCAAAATGGATGAAATGGTTTGTAAAAAAGAAATATTTGGAAGATATTGTTGAGATAACATATAAAGGCATGAAAGCTTATTTGAAATCTAAAGATAAAAACATTTCTATTGCAGCAATGAATTCTGCGTTAATTTTAGCAGCCGATAACACAAAAGAAGCAATTGGGAAATCATATAATCTTAATCCAAATATTGTTCATAATAAACAACTTGAAGAGATTAATCTGAAGTCAGAAGAGAAGTTCAATAAAATTTGGGCAACTGCTGATTATAAGACAAATTTTAAAAATGAAAAAGAGCTTATGGCTCAGTTAGGATTTAAAAAAGAATTTTAAGGTGGGTGCAAAACTATGAGCGCAAATACAAACGAAATAAAAGTTGAAATCCCACAAAATATGTATGGGACAGTAACTATTGAGATTGTCGACGGCCAAGCAATGTTTGTAAATGTTGCACCCCGCCTAAAAGTCGACAATAGTCAAAATAATATAAATATTGCGAAAGCATTAAAAGAAATTTTTTAAGCCCAGATTATCTGGGCTTTTTTAGGAGAAGTTATGGAGAGGTTCTTAGAGTATTTAATAACCCATTATATGAGTGACAATACAATTAATACTTATTATAGAACTGCTAAGTATTTTCTACAGTCCTACAATAAAAAAGATATAAATAAAATTACTAAAAATGATATAAAAAATTATTATTTACACCTTGAAAATAAAGGGCTAAAAGGAAAAAGTATATCTGTTTATTTTGAGGGATTGAGATCATATATTAAGTACCTTTACTATTTTGAAGATATTATTACGCCAATAACAAAAATAAGAAATGGGAAAGCTTATGCAGATGATATTCCTAGAATGAAATTTGAGCCAAAATTAAATAATACACTTGAATTATCTACTCACGAAGTAAATAGATTAAAGCTAAAGATTGAGGAAGAAAAGGACTGGAGAACATTACTTATAGTTGAACTTATGAGCAGTACTGGATTAAGAATTCATGAAGTATTGGGCATAAGAACTAGGCAGATACTTGAAAAGGAAATAGAAGTAAAAGGGAAAGGCGGAAAATATAGACATATTTATCCAACAGGAAGAGTAAGAACTCTGGCCAGAAATCATATTAAAGAGAATAAAGTTAATACAGAGTTTCTTTTTAAGGGGAACTTAGATAAAACATTGGCTAAATGTACAGTTAATAGAATTTTGAAGATATATGCTAAAAAATGTAAAGTAGATAAAGAAAAAGTATTTCCACATAATTTTAGACATTTTTTCACTATCCAAGAAATAAAGAGAGGGACACCTCTAAATGAGTTAGCTTTAAAATTAGGTATAAATGATATAAAAGTTCTATCTATCTACCAATCAAGAAATCTTACAAAATAAAAATCAAATTATTTAGAGAATTAAGAGACTCTAAATAGGAAAGTTTAAGAACTGATGAATTAAGTTCTTTTTAAAGATTTTTAATAATCAATATATGTTAAGGAATTATGTTGAATATTTTAAAAAATTAGTGATAAAAATAGTGCTAAACCTGTAAGCCAAGATACTTAAAAGCTAGAAAACAATAAAATGACAACTGTAAGACAAAAGTGCCTACTTTGTAAGAAAAAAGGGGCTATTTGTGAGTAGGGGTCTTTGTATAAAATAACATCTGTTATGTAGCCTAATTGGTGCTCCTTCAAGGGTGTTTTGGTCTGAAAATTAAAATTCAACAATACAAAATTTAAAAACAAAATATCAAAAAAAGTATCTCTAAAAAATTTCACTTGTTCACAAGCTATATTGAAATTGATTTCTAATTTGTATCACGATAACTATTCTTAAAAAACTTTATAAAAATAATGTCAAAATAACTTGAAATAATGTTTGTTTGATAGTATAATTTAATTATCAAGATAACTAACGTTAATTTGACAATTTAAGGAGGGTTTTTTATGATAGGAAATTACTTTGGATATTTGAGAATAAGTACAAAAGAATCAAGCGATAAACAGAGTTTCGCAAGACAAATAAAAGGTTTAACAAATTACGCAAATGACAATAACATAAATTATACATTACAACTTAAAGATGATACTACAGGTTCTACATTCGAGAGGGAAGAGTGGAAGAGATTAGAAAAATTAGTTCAAAAGGGCGATACGATTATATTTAAAGAAATATCAAGATTTACTAGAGAGGCTGAGGAAGGTTATAAGAAATATATGGAACTTCTTGAAAAAGGGGTTAATTTAATTTTTATTGATAATCCTACTGTTAGTACAGATTATATTAAGAATCTTACTAAAGTTGCTGAAGGTCAAAACTTAGTAACTAAAACAGCCCTTGAAGGTATTATAAAGCTTCTTTTGATTGTAGAGTTAGATAGAGTAGAGCAAGAAAGAGAAATACTTATTAAAAGAATTAAGCAAGGAATAGATGCAAGTCCAAAAAAATCGGGAAGAAAAACAGGTACTTTAGAGAAAATGAATGCAGAACTTGAGAAAGATATTAAGCTTTTCATCAATGATAGAAGTATCAAACAAATAGATTTGATGAAGAAACATAATATATCAAGGAATACCCTAAAGAAGTATGTGCAGGCTCTAAAGAATTCGTAAGAACTTCCCGAAAAGGGGAGTTTTTTTTATGGAAAAAGAAGAGTTCAGAAATGAATTAATAGAACAATTGAAGAAAGATATTAAGTCGCTTGAGGATGCATATAATATATCCTCAGATGTAGTCAAAGAAGCTCTAAAGAACACTCTTACTAAGAAAAGAATGATACTAAAGAATTTAGAGAGAAGAGCTTCAAAAGATGCAGTAAATCAAGATTTAAAGACAAAAGATAGGTCAAATGGAGTGATTAACTCTAATAAATATAAAAAGGCTAAGAATGAGTATCAATACAGGTTAGCTAACAGTATACCTATCAAGGTCAAAGATTTGTGTAAAAAGTATAAAGTAAATGAAAATACTATGTATCAATGGATTGGAAGATATGATTGGAAAGATTTGACTGGATTTATTAATATAAGACCTGATTTATTAGACGTTACCCCAGAAGAAAAAGAAAAGATGATAAAGACTACTGTAAAAGGAAAGAATATCCTTACCCAAGAGTTTATGAATGACCTAGCTGAACTGGTTAAGTTTGTAGATAGTAAAGGAAAAGGATATTCAATAAAACAAATATGCTCTGAACTAAATGATAAAGGTCATGATATATCAGAGAGCTATCTCTATAAGCTTAAAGGGAATAATATGACTATATTTAAGATATTTGAGGCAGGAGAAAAGATTAGAGAAGTTGAGCAGTCGTTGTATAAAAGAGCAACTGGGCAAGGAAAAATAAAATCGGTCAAAGTAAAAGAGATTGCGACCAAAGAGGGAATTGTAGAGTTAAAAGAAGAGACAATATCTGAAAAAGAAGCGGATGTTAATGCTGCTAAGTTCTTCTTAGAAAAGAGAGATAGCAAGAACTGGGGAGTAACTTCCAAGGAAGAGGAAGGAACTACTATTGTTATTAATATAGGTGGTTTAGATGAAGATTGAGTTAAACATTAAGCCAGAAAGCTTTAATCAAATATACTTACACACTCTTAAATATAACGACCCAAAGAAATATGAGGTTATTGAAAAAGTCTACTATGGAGGTTCTGGAGGAGGAAAGTCTGAGGCAATAGTTAGACTGGATATACTTAAGGATTGGTTAACGATTCCTGGTAATAACGGTGTAATTATTATGGAACATGCAACTGTAGTTAGAAAAATTGCATTTCCTTTAATAAAAAAAGTATTGAAGCAGTGGTTAGGTCTAAAATGGGAAGACCAAATTACTTGTAAAGATAGAGAGATGCACTTTATAAATAAGACTAATGGAAATGAGATATTCTGCTTAGGATGTGAGAACCCTGATGATTTGAAGGGTATTACATTTGAGAATGGAATACTTACTTTTGCATGGGTAGAAGAGGCGGACAATGTTGTTGAGGAAATCCACGATACTTTAGAGCAAAGAATGAGAGGAGAGTTACCTCCTGGTGTGCAATTTAGAATTATCATGTCTTATAATCCAACCGAAGAGGATAAATGGTGTTATGCAAACTATGTTCCAGGGATTGAGTTCAAAACCAATTATCGACAAGAAGGACCAAAAACTTATTTTGGAGACAGGTATCAACTATATGATAGAGTCTTACCACTACCAAGAGAAGATGGAACTATTATAGAAGAAATTATTCCTGTTCTTGTACTTAAAACTACTTGTGAAGACAATAGATTTGTTAATAATAAATATAGGGCTAAATTAAGGAATCAAACTCCAGATAAAAGAGAGATTTACTATTTTGGAAATGCAGGAGTTAAGGAAGACCCCAAAAATATTATTCCTGTAGAAATGGTAAGAATTGCTATGGAATATAAACAGCCAAGCGAATCGGGGATGATACTAGGAATTGGTGCTGACCCTTCAGGAGATGGACCAGATAAAATGGTTTTCAAGGCAAGATATGGGAACAATGAATTAGAGTTATTGGCAGGAGAGAAAGAATTTGAGAGTACATCAACTACAGATTTTGCGAGGCATATTGCAGAACTTGGCAAGAGGCTAGAAAATAGAATAATTAAAGAATACGGTGAAGCTCCCAGTATGGTTCTTTGCAATGTGGATAAAACGGGTGTAGGTAAAGGAACATTTGATACGTTAGAAGACATACAAAGCTCAGGAGATCTAAAAAATTGGTACATAAACGGTGTACACTTTGGAGGAACAGACTGTGATGATATTTATGGAAATATTGCAGCTGCTATGTATTTTAATATTAGAGAAAAGGTTATGATTAGGGGAATTCACCTAGTAGATTGTTCAAAAACTAAAACGCAATTATGTACAAGACAATACTTTTCATTAACACAAAAAACAGGTACTAGATATTTTATAGAACCGAAAGATAAGTATAAAAAAAGAAGGAAATGTGGTTCACCTGACTATGCAGATGCCACGGTTTTGGCGTTTTGGGAGCCGTTTGAAAGTGAAACTAATTATTTGCCAAGTGGCGAAATAATATCAGCTTAGGAGGAAATATGGGATTTTTTAGCAAGAAAAAAGCAGGAGACCCTAGCGAAGCAAATCAAGAAATAAAACAAGCTTTAGCTAGTACATTGTTATCGGAACTTACATATAGCTTTAAGGATGTAATGAGCGATGATGATATTGATAAAATGTTAAAAGATGATGACATAAGTATTGCAGTAGAAAATATGAAAAATGTAGTGGCAGGTAGAGAATGGAAAATAGGAACAATAAACCAAGAGGATAGCGAACTTGCCAAAGAAATAGAAAATAGATTTGCAAATATTGATATTGCCTCTTTATCAAGAAAAGTTATAGAAGCTAAATTTTATAAAAATGCTTTATTTTATTTAATTTGGAATCAAGAGGAATATAGAATTGATAAGATACTGCAAATCCCTAAAAAATCTTACTCTTACAGTAGAGATAAAAAAAATTGGTATGTAAAAACAGGAAGTTCAGAAACATATATTGAAAATCCTTTTGAGTTTTTACTTGTAATCAATGATGAATCAATAGATTTACCTCAAGGAAAATCAGATTTGGAAACATTATTTAAACAATATCAAGTCAAAGCCAGTATTGATGAAAAGATAGCAAGTATTATTAATAAATATGGTGAAATAATAACTTGGTTTTTATACGATGTTAAAGCTAAAAAAGAAGAAATAAAAGAACAAGCTCAGATGCTTAAAGATATGTATGGAAAGCAAGTAGTGGCAATACCAGGGAGACAAGGGACAGAGCAAGGTAAACAATTTGGGTTTATTTCTTTGGCCGACTTAAAACTTGATATGCACTTTAAAGCAGCTGAAAAGTATGAGAAAAAAGTAAAAAGACATATTCAAGGTTCAACTCTGGCAACAGATGAAAGTTCGGGCGGTGGAAACTTTGCTTTAGGTTCTGTTCATGCAGATGAAAAAGAAAAAAAAGAAGAGAGTAATTTTAAGTTTCTAAGGGATAGCTTGCAACATTTAATAAAACTTGATGGGAAATTATATGGATATGATTCTAATCTATTTTTCTTCAAATTTGAGAAAGAAAAAGATGAAGAGAAAGAAATCAAGATTGGAAAAGATAAGGAAGAACTTAACAGAACTAAATTATCTAAATTTAGAGATTTAAAAGAATTAGGGATAAACGTTTCTATAGAGTTTATAGCTAAAGAGTTGGGAATAGATATATCAGAACTTGGAGAAATGGAAACATATGTTGAAATTGCAAAATTTGAAAAGTTATCACAAATGGGATACAAAGTTTCAAAAGATTTCTTGGCTAAAAATTTAGGAATAGATCCTGGTGCATTAGAAGAAATAGAAATTGTACCTCCAACAGAATTTTCTGAGAAAAAAAGTGATAGAAAAAAGCAGTTAGAGGCTATTTACATGAAGTATTCGAAGTAGATAGTCTCGAAAAGATAGATGAATTTACAGAAAGTATTTATAAGCAACTTGAATTTCTATTTAAAAAAGATTTTAAACTAGACGATTTAAAAAACTTAAGTTTAGATTATTCAATGCTTGAAGACATGCTTATTTTATCAAAGCTTAAAGGATATGCAGATGAAAAAACGGAAGAACTTGAGTTTGTTGAAGAGTTAAATATTTTTAAAATGAATTTTAATGAAGCTATTAAGTATTTAACTGAAAGATTTCCCATTTTATTTGATAATCTTGAAGAAATTACACAAGAAGTAAGAAAAAATTTCTTTTGGATTAAAAAATCAACAGATTTAGAGATAACAAAATCACTATTGGAAAGCTTAAAATCCAGTATAGAAAGTAAACTTTCATTAAAAGACTGGAGAAAAAACTCAAAAGATATTCTTGAAAAATCAGGATTTGGAGATAAAGGATATTATACAGAAAATGTATTTAGAACAAATGTAAGAAGTTTCTATTCAGCAGGTCATTATGAAGCTCAAAGTAAGAATATAAATAACAAACCTTACTGGCTATATGATGGAATAGAGGATGGAAGAGAAAGAGAACATACCAGAATGTATAATGGAAAAGTATTCAAAGCTGATGACCCAATTTGGCAGAGGATATATCCACCAAATGGATATCAATGTAGATGTAGAGTCATAGCTCTTGATTATGAGCAAGTAATAAGAGAGGGTTATAGCATTTTTGAACCTACCCAAGAGGAAAGAGAATATGACTTAGGAGTATTTGAAGGCTTACCAGGGAATACTAATTGGGAATCCAAAATTAAGAAAAAATCAAAGATTGTAGATGGCTTATTAAAGGATATAGGTGATTTAGATGAAGCTTGATATAAAATTTAATTTTAATAAAGTACATGCAAAAATTGATAAAATGAGAGATAAAATGACCAACTTAGAGCCTTTAATGGAAGAAATAGGAGAGGATATTGAGAGCGAAACTGCTCTTAATTTCTCTAGGTCAAGAAGTCCAAATGGAGAAGCATGGACTCCTTTAAGTGAAGCTACAAAGAAGCAAAGAAGAGGTGACGGAAGTAGAGCTAAAATATTGATGGATAAAGGAATTTTAAGTGGTTCAATAGCCAAGGAAACAGGTAAAAATTATGTGAGAGTGTGGTCTACATGTTCTTATGCAAAAACTCATCAATTCGGAGCTACTATTAATCAAGAAGTAAAAGCAAGAACTCAAAATATGTATTGGAAATACAGTAAAAGTAGTGGGAACATGAGATTATCTAAAAAGAGTAAATCAAACTTTATGACTACTCATGAAGCTAAAGGATACAGTAGAAGTATCTCAATACCAGCGAGGCCTTTTTTAGGGTTGAATAGAGCAATGGCTAATAGGTATATTAAGATGATAAGGGAGTATGTGGGGGAGAAGTAATGAAAAAAGTTAAAAATATTTAATAAAAGTAAAAAAAATTGACATTAGATATTAATAGTCGTATAATATGTATGTAGATATATTTATATATCTTAAATGAAGTTTATCTTCATTAACGTCGTTCTGTGGACAAAAAGGTACAGAATGTAAGTAGGAAGTTACTTGCACCCGCTGGAGGGCTTGAAATATATCCTGACTTGCCATAAAGCTAGGCTATTAGCTTTCAACTTCGTATAAGCCTAAGGGCTTTTTTTTTTCGAAAGGATTTTATGCCCGAAACATTACTTCCACTAACTGTGAGACCAGAATTATCTAAAATAACATTAAAACAATTGCAAGATTTTTATATGTTATATTTATATCCTTATGAATATAAGTATAACTTGGATAATGGAATAACAGTAGTTTTAAATTTCGAATTAGACCAATTTGCTCATTTAGCAGGCTTACATTATATTAAAACTAATGATAGAAAATTTAAAAAATATAAAGGATCTTATGCCTATGATTTAATAAATAGCGGAGATCTTACTATTGAGGAATTAAAGAAAGTTAATAGAGGAGAATTCAATAGTCAAAAACAAAGATTGTTAAGCACTCACTTAATATATCATATAGTAAATGCTCCAAATGAATTTATTATAGATTTCAAACCACCTGAAGGGGATAAATCTAAAATGCAAACAGATTTAATAATGCATTCAGATAAAGTAGGTAAATCTCTAGTTTTAGGGATAAGGAAAGTTGACATTGATAATAATATCTATATCTGCGCACCGAATACTCTATTAATAAATAGAAATGAAAAATATACCGATGGACAAGACACATTTAAAATTAATGAATATTCTGTAGTAAAAAAAATAAAGGATGAAATCGAATAATGATTTCATCCTTATTTACTATAAAAACCAACTATAAACCCAACAAGAAACTGTCGGCAAAAATGACAACACTAATAACAAAGTCAAATTGGTAAAAAAGTAAAATGCTATAAATTTAATAAGAAATTTTGTATCGATACTTTGCTCTCGAAATATCATATCTCTAAATAATTTCATTAAAATTACTATTCCAGAAACAAAACTAGTGTTTAACAACAAAACTGTTGAGATGGCTTTATTTATAGATAAATCTCCTAATTTACTAAAAATATTAAAATTAATAAAAATAAAACCGAGAAAACCAACCATAAAAGAAAAAATTCCAAATAAGTTTGCCTTAATGTCATTAACATCTCTTGTAGTTTCTGTTATATTCTTTCTAGTTGCTTTTAGATTAGTAAAAGTAATTAAAACTTTTTCTTTAAGATCTTTAACTTCTTGTACAGTATCTTGTATAGTATCAATATCGCATTTCAACTTATATTGTTGACTCAAAGCTAACATTTCTCTATGCTTATCATGAATTTCTTCAAATATTTTCAGTATATCTAGGCCACTTAATATTTGTTCTTTTTCTAAATGAGGTCTATATATATGAGAAAGCATTATTTTATTTTTTATTTGCTCTGCGATTTCTCCCATAGAAATTTTTATATGTTCTTGAAATTCAATGTCTATTTTTTCATCATAATCTTCCGAGGTATAACTTTCATATTTTTCTTTGTAGACTTCATGAAAACCCTTAAAATCATTTACTAAAGAGTCATAACCTGATAAGGCCATTTAAGGTGTCCTTTTCTTTATAATAATTAGAAATACTTATTTTAGTAATTTTATTTGTTGAGGGCATATAATCATTAAGAGTTCCTCTGGCATTTCTCCATGGCTGTTCATCGTGAGAAACAATTTCTAATTCTTTACCATCTGAAGCTCCATAATATTTTAAAAGCTTATCTAAAAAGTTGTTAATATTAGAGTCTACATCAAAATCAATTGATTGATTGGGAAGATTGTACCAAGAATAGCCTTTATAATTACCATATACATTAGGAACAACAGGACCATGTGCCCAAGCTTCAAAATCATCTTCAAATAAAAAACTTCCATTATGTTCTTGAGTATAATGTCCTTGCGCAAAATAAAGTAATTTTTGTAATTTCAAATTTGTAATTTCTCTACCTAATTCGTGGCATTTGTTTATTAAAATTTTAGCAATTATCTTTGCATTTATATTCATTTAATACACCACCTATTCTATAATTTTCACAAAAATAATAACATAAAAACAATAAATTGTCAAAATTATAACTTGCAAATAAATATATTATATATATAAAGCCAAAGGCTTAGTACCATTAATTTTAGATACTAAGCCTTTTACTTGTTAATCTTCGTTCATATTTTCTTTAATCCATGTCCATTCTGTTTCAGATAACCAACCTTTTATTGGTCCTGTAACCTTAGTTACTAAAAGTCTATCTGAACCATCGAGATGTTTTGATAAACGGTCAATAATGTCCTGCTGACTAAGATTAGTTTTAACCAAAAAAGTAGATTCTAAGTATTTACACCATATACCCAAGCTTTTAATTTCTTCCTTTAAATCTTCGTACTTTTGACCAGGAGAATTTAGGTCATAGCTAATATGATATCTTCCCATAAGTTTCCCTCCCCTCTATTTAGATTTTATTTATTCTCTAATTTTTGAAAGTGTAAGTCAATAAAATAATTTAAAACTTTTTTATTTTCCCTCTAGCGACAATTAAAAATACTTGATACACTATAACAAATCAAATACATCTTGTACCAGAAAACTGGGCAAGTCTTAATATCAAAGCTTTTATTAGCTTTATTAAGACTCGCCCAGTTTTTTGTTTTTGTATTTTTTTTATAAAAAACAGAGGGAGGTGAAATTATGAAAATTTTTAAAATTGGTAAATATCCACAAGGTGATTTTTCAAAGAAAGATCTTGAGGGCATGATTGCGAATTTAAATTCCGTTCCTGGCATCTTGGGGCATACTTCAGGTTGGAGAGAATTAAAAGTTCCTTCTCAGGCAATTCCTAGAGCAGCCGAATTTTCAAATCTAAGAGTTCAAGGTGATTACATTGAAGCAGATGTAGCCCTTACAGAATTTGGGAAGAAATTTGTATCTGGAGGAGCCATTAAAGACATATCGGTAGAGATTAGCAAAGAGAATAATAAGATTCTAAGAATAGGAATGCTTGGAGCAGTTCCTCCACAAATTAAGGACTTAGATACATTACAAAGCTTGGAGTTTTCTGATACAGATGTAGAAAGCTTAATTATTGAATTTAGTGAAGGAGAAGGTGAAAAAAAAGTGGAATTACAACAAATATTAGATGCTTTAGGGAGCATCCCTTTAGAAGGAAGGTTACAAATAGTAAAATCCATAGGTAATGGGATTACTCAAGATGAGAAAAAAACATTCAGAGCTTTAACCTATGAATTTTCAGAAATGAATATTGATGATGTAAGAGAATTTGCTCAAAAAAATGATATTACTATTATCGAAAAACCTAATGAAACAAAAGAACAGATGGAAGCTAGATTAAGAGCTGAAATTAAGCAAGAGACTTTATTAAATGAATTTTCAGAAAAATCAAAGATTAAAGTTATACCTGCTATGCAAAATAAAGTTAATTTCATAGCAAAAGAATTAATCAAGTCAACAGCAACTGAAGTAGAGTTCTCTGAAAATGAAAAAGGAGACCTATACAGTGCATTTACTGAGCTTATATTAGGAAAAGAAACTGTATTGCCTGATGCAAACTTGGAGTTTGGAGAAATAACAAATAATGAAAAAGGTTCTGCCACAAAAACTGCTGAAGTAATGTGGGGACAAAATTAATTAAGGGGGATTAAGATGGCAAGTTTAACACTAGTAGAAGAAAACGACTACGACAAATTAGTTTTAGGAAACACTCAATTAGACAGGCTTTGTCTTATTGATAAAGCAGTAGGAAAAATAGCGCATGGACAAGTTTTGGCATTAGATATATCTACAGGAAAATTAGTAAATTATGATCCTGCAGTAGAGGGTGCAAAAGGAGTTTTTACTGTTTATACAGGACAAACTTTAGCTGATGTTCCTACAGCAGATTTTATTGGAACAACGGCTTGTTTTGGTACAAGAGTTGATAAGTCAAAACTAGTAGGGATTGAACTAACAACTGATTTTGAAGGACAACACAAACTATACTTAGCAGGGATTTTATTAGAGGAGGTTAAATAATTATGTTATCAATAGAACAAATAGACTGGTTAGGAGCTTACCAATTAGCACCTATAGCAACAATGAATTTTTTTACAACTTTAGCTGCAATGGGGAAATCTCCTTTTACAACAAAAGCTAAAACAATATTATTTGATGAAGTAAAAAACGCTGCAAGCCAAGCAAAAATATTGCCAAGAAATGCAGAATTTCCAGTAGGTAAAAAAGATGGAGTGAAGCAACAAGCAGTAACTCCAGATATTATTAAAGACTCTCAAGTATTTTCGGCAGCAGATGACATTGAGACAGTTCCTGGGCAAGTGTACCTACAAGGTAAACCTGTTAGCAATGCTGACAAAAAAAGAAATGATAGAATTCAAAAATTAAAAACTTCTATTGAAGAAAAAAGAGAAGCTGTATCGGCTGAGATGTTTTTTAAACAAACTTACACATCAGAAGATGGAACTGTATTAAATTTCACCAAGGGAGCTACAGCGAGTTTAACAGCTGCAAAAGGATTTGATGCTGAAGCAAGAGCACAAGAAACTGCATACCAAAAAGAAAACAAAATGTATCCAACTCATAGATTTATCAGTTTTGATGTTTATGACAAATTAGTTGCCATAGAGGAAGCAAAACCAAACTCTTTATCAGCGACTACTTTAGGAGCTGAAAAAATTGGAAATCAAGAAATCCAATACATGCTTAGAGGCGGTAAAAAATACTATGTATTACCTGATGCTGTAGATTGCAAAGGAAATCCTCTAACATCAACAAAACAATTAATCTTATTTAATACAAATGCATTAATGCCAGCTTATGCAGGACTTGCAAATGTTGTTAATGGAAAACCTTCAATGGAAGAGGCTGACGTAATAATAAGAGAAACTTCAGCAAATGAAAAAACTACGGCTGCTGAAACTCTTGGAGAATCTGCTTATGTTACTTTACCTGTTATACCAAAAGCTATTAGATTCTGTACTTTTGATGTTTTAGCAAATTTAAAATAGCATAAGGAGGATATATGGATATACCTCAAATTGGAATAGAAACTTTACCACAAAAGGTCATTGACGACCTTTTGTGGGCATACGGTGGGATAACTCAAGTAGAACTTGAAACTAGAATTACAGCTCTAAATAAGACCGCTGAAAGTCACATTAAAGCCAGTATCAACAACTTTAATGTATTAAGAGTTGAAGAATGGGAAATTCTAAAAGAACCATTTATTATTTGGCAGTTATATTCAAAGCTTGAGCAAGAGCAAATCACTAAAGATAAGAGAGAAGACTATTACATGCTTATCGATTCAATAAACAGAAAGCAAAGTGAAAGTTCTACTCCAATAGACACTGAGACAGAAACGAAAGGAATTATGGTGTTTTAATATGATTGAAGTAATCAAAAACATTCTTAAAACGAAGGGAATAACTAGCAAAGTTGATTCTCTAAGAAGCTTTACACAGAACAATAAAATTTCAGCTTGCATTATACCAGAAGATTTTGACAGGGTTAGCAATGGTATTTTAAGTAAAAAAGAAAACTTTAAGCTTGAAATATATATATTTCACTCAATCCAATCTGGGAATGTTGAAGATTTTAGTAAATCAATAAAAGGCCTAGTCAATGATTTGGAAGACAGTGAAGACTTAAAAAGAAAACTTATAAAGTCTAACTTTAGTGTGAAATATGATTTAAATCAAGAAAAACACTGGATGGTTTTATTGACTATCACAGGAGAAACAAGAAGATAGGAGGAACAACATGCAATCAAGAGTTTTAATAGGGGTATCAAATAACCCTATAACAAGTTTAGACGAAGTTGATGAATTCTTTAGAGTGAATTCAGAGGAACCAAGTTTTGGAAATGAGCCTGTTTTGGCAGCAGATGAGAGTCTTACAGGTAAAAGAGCACAAACAGCGGGGGCATTAGTTAGATTAAAGAGTTCATTTAGCAACTCATTAGTAGCAACAAAAGATACTTTAAAATTATTGCTTGAATGTGCAGGATTTAAAGTTGAAACTGTAGGTTTAGATTTAGTTTACACTCTAAATGATAAAATAACTAAATATGCAATAATCGTATTGGACCATCCAGATGAAAATATGTTCCATTGGTTTACTGGAGCTCAGATAAACTCAATGACATTTGACATTATTTTAGATAATTTAGTAAAGCTTAATAGTGTTGATTGGGCAACTTTGGAGCATAAAACAGTTGCAGACCAAAATTTTAGCACTTATGCTTTGGCAAATACAATTACTATCACAGAAATTACTGATGAAAAATTAGTTGTTAATGATGCTAAATTTAGACTAGATGCAACAGATCTTGAAACTGTTTTGGAGAAAGTTTCATTCTCAATACAAAACAATCTTGAAGCTACAAAAGGTTTTAGTGGCTTACAGAATACAAGAATAAAAATAAGCGGTGCTCAAACTATAGAACCAGAACTTTCTATTCAGAAGTTTGATAAAGCTTTATATAACTCAATAGATTCTAAATTAAAAGGATACTCAAAATGTGTAGCATCTTTAAAATTAGGCTTAGCAAGTGACACAATTATAGAATTTCCAGATATAAGAATAAAGCAAAATCAATTATCTGACTTAGCAGGAGCAGGACAAATGACTGTTCAAGCAGATGCTTATTTAGATATAGCAACAGGAACAAACTTAAAAATAACATTAAAAAATGAAGGAGTGTAATAAATAATGAAGATTAATTTTAATGATGGATTAGACATAGAACAAATTGAAGTAGAGGGAAATAGAATAAAAAATACCGTTAAAGTATTCTTGGGTGAGAATTATGTAGAGGGAAAATTGGCTGTTACTATGTTAACAAAGGAAGAATTTAGAAATAAAAAGATTAATTTGTTAAAAGTAAATAGTTTAAAAGATAATGATTTTTCATTAAGAGAAACTGCTGCTACTGCTGACTTTATAAGTTCATCTGATATTCAAAAAGTATTAATGGGAAGTATAACAGCTATTGGAATCGAAGGAAATAGCTCAGCAACAGAAATAAAAAAAGACAAAGAAGCTGAAAGAATAAAAGCAATAGAAAAATTATCAGAAGACAATGCAATTATCTTAATGCTTGTTGAAAAGTATGTAGAAGTAGTAATGGAATATAACGGATTCTCTAATAAGGGAAAGCAAGAGAACACAGAGAAAGAAAAGAAAGAAGAGACAAGCTCCTCAGACAAATAAGGGGAATGGTGGCAAAAACGCCACCTGCCTCTGATGAGAGTTATTCTCTGAGAAAAGAAATTTCAGATGTAATTTTCTTTCATACTAGGTCAATCCCTATGAGTAACTGTATAGAACTTGACCATAACTCATATAATGGAGAACTCTACGATAAACCGTGGGATTGGGTAGACAATATTCGGCTAATAATTGAATGTTGGAATACAGTGAATAGCGAAAAGAAAAAATAAAATATAGTTTTTATCCTTTGAAAAGGAGGGATTATGAGCGCAACAACCGCAGATGATGAAGTTCAAATTATGATTAGAACTCTTGTAGAAGATTCTGGGCTTGCAGAAATTCAAGAGCGACTAAAAGAATTTGAAGAAGAAATTAGAAAAGTACAAAAAGAAATGAAGAAAATGACTTCAATAATTGACCAAGCTAAAAGAATACATACTGCTTATGCTAGAGCAATGAGAGAAGTACAAGCCGCTGCATATGCAGCAACAAAGAAAATAATAGAGCTTGGAAATGCAGTTAATAAAACTTGCAAAGCAATAGACAATGGATTCAGAAATATTATTGCTGTAACAGCTCTTATTGGCGCCATGTTCATTTCATTAGCAAGTGATGCTAATGAAATGAACAATAAATTTAATGTAGTATTCGGAAATCTTAGCTCAGAAGTAGATAAATGGGCAGGTAGTTATGGAAGAGCAATTAACAGAAGTAAGAATTCGATTAAAGGAATGCTTACAGAGAATCAAGACTTATTTGTAGGAATGGGAATGAGTAGAGAAGCTGCTATGAATTTCTCAAAACAAGTAGTTATGCTTACTAATGACTTAGCTTCTTTTAATAACTTAGACACTAAAAGAGCTAGTGAGCTTATGATGTCTTCTCTTATGGGAGAAAGTCAAGCTGCTAGAAGTCTAGGTGCAAATATTCTTGAAGCACAATTAAATGTTACTGCTATGCAAATGGGCTACAAAAAATATTCAGACAAGATGGATGAAGTCACAAAAATGACAATTAGATACAACACTATTCTTAGGCAGAATGGTGATGCTATGGGAGACAGTACTAGAACTGCTTGGGACTGGGCTAATGTAAGCAGAGGTTTAATTGATAATTTAAAAGAATTGGCTGCAATTATAACAGCATATGTTCTGCCTTCATTAGCAGAAACCGCAGGTAGCTATCTTGAAATTGTATATAATGTTAAAGATTATGTAACTAATAACAAGGTTTTAATGGTGTCATTAGCAGATGTTATATTAGGATTTCTAAAAATGATAGGAACAATATTCCTTGTAGCACAAGCTATTAATATATTAACTTCACCAATGTTTTTTGCAATTGCAGCTCTTGCATTATTGTATGCAGCATGGGAAACAAATTTTTATGGTATCAGAGATATTATGCAAAAAATAATGGATTTTGTTACTGAACATCCAATTATTTCAGCATTCTTAGGGTTTACAGCATGGGCTGTAGCACCTCTTATTATAAATTTTGCTTTTGCTTTTGTTGGAGAAACTTTAGCTGCAATGTTAACTGCTGCTTTAATTGGCGCAGGGTTAAAAACAGGAACTGGATTAGCTGCTCTAGGATGGAATGGAGCTGCAGAAATTGGTGCAGGAGCTATGCTTGGTGGAGTTATCCTTGGTGGTTTCATGATTGGAGTAGGTATTTCTATTCTTAGTGGTGGTACTAAAGACATTGCTGATTATATAGCTAAAACAAAACAATCAATTGTAGATGGTATAGAGGCATGGAAAAATGATAGGGAAGTATTTACTTCTGCCCTTAAAGATGTCTTCAAATTAGCTATGAAAGATGCACTAAATGCTGTTTTCGATATGAGTTTAACATTTATAGGAATAGATTCCAATAAAGTTAAAAAATTCTTTAAAAGTCTTCTTACTTTTGACCAAAAAGAAGTGGTAAACAATAATAACTCAGCAAAAAAAATATTAGGGAAACAATGGACTGGTGGTTTATCTGGATTTGATACAGGCGGATACACAGGCCTTGGAGGAGTTTTTGAACCTGCAGGAATCGTTCATAAGGGTGAATATGTTATCCCTAAATGGATGGTAAATAATAATCCCGATTTAATTGGTTCATTGGAATCTCAAAGATTAAGAGGATACGATTCTGGTGGAGGAACTTCAGGAACAACTAGAAGCTTTTCAAAAAAATCAGATACTAGCTTTTCTAGAAAAATAGCTAATGAAGTTATAAGCATATTACAAAAGGGTGGAAAAGATAGTGAAGGTGTAGATAAAATGACAAATGCTATTAACGGTTTAGCAGGTCTTTTTGAAACATTTACAACTTCACTAAATACAAGCACATCTGAACTGATGAAGTCTGTAAATAGCGCGAGTAAGGATGCTGAAAACTATAAAGCTACTGCTATGGAATCTTTAGGTACTAGTACTGGTACTGATGAAGATGGAAAGAAGAAAAAAGGCAAAGAATTGTTTGACTTTGCAAAAGAACAAAGCAAATTTTTTCAAGAAATGACAGGATTAGATATAACTAATCCATCGGAAAAATACTTTGAAGAATACAATCAATTTTTAAAGTCATCATTAAGTAAAGTAATAGATGAGAACCAACCTCAATCAAAGATAGACGAAATCAGTAAATTATTTAAAGAGAATTCTTTAAAACTTGAAGGTGCAAAACTGGAATCAAAACGCTTGGAGGAACTTAAAAAAGAAGCAGAAGAGTTTAAGAGCCTTATGCAAAAATCTCTTGAAACTGCTATGTCAAACGCTCTTGCAACAGGGAACCTCCAAGATTTCAAAACTTCATTAGGAAATTCTGCTTATGATTCTCTAAAAAGTAATATGATGAAGGCTTTTTCCGAATCAAAAATTTACCAAGATATGTTTGCAAAATGGTTTAACACTGATGATATTAAACTAACAGGCGACATGGAAGGAGATTTTAAATTAATCCAAGAAAAGCTTAAAGAGGCTGAAGATAAACTAAAAGCCGCTGGATTAACTGTAGATTCAAAAGAAAAAGAACGGAAAGAAAAGTTCAATAATGAAGTAAATAATTTTTCTAATGCCTTATCCTCAGTAGCAAGTCAGCTAAATAATGATTTTCTGAATGCTCTTAGTACAAGTGTTAGTGGCATTATCTCGTTTATGAATGCTTTAACTACTTTCCAACTAGGTGGCGCATTAAACTCTATGACAGGTGCTTTGGGAATGATAGGCGCAGTGGTCGGAGTAGTTCAAGGAATATCATCTTCATTGGATAGCAAAAGAGATGCTAAAAATGATGCACAACTGCAATTATATGAGGAAAACACGAAGGCTCTTGAAGTTTTAGGAACAAAACTAGATGATATGACTTCTCAATTCTCGACTGTAGCTGATTCTATTATCAAAAGCTTGGCTTCTAATCCTACACTGGCTAGAACAGCACAAAGTTCATCTACATTAAGTAATATGTTAAACATTATTGATGAGAATAAAAGTTTTGGACAAATGAGCTTTGTAGCAGACTATAAAAAAGATGTTCTTATTGGTTCTGATAAACATAGAAAAGAGACCTTTTCTTTTGGACCAAATATTGATGATTATAATTATGATCAATTGAAGGCTTATAGAGAACAACTAAACTCATTAAATAACAGTAGTTTCTCTGCAATGGCACAAGGACAAAATATAGCTTGGGATAGCTCTGATTGGGGCGATTACTTATTAGGTAATACTGGGGGAATCCTAGGAAGTTTATTTGGTTTTGGTGATTATGAATTCAATGGAATTGATAGTTCAAACCTTGAGGAATATAAGAAAAATCTTGATACTTATTTAAAAGCTTATGAGGAAATTGTTCAAAAGCAAAAGGAAATTACTAGGACTTCTACCCTCGAAAGTTTTGAGGGAATAGAAAAATTAGCTGATGATGATCTTAGAGAACAATATCAAAAAATGTTTGAAGATATGGGGCTTGACCCTGCTCAATATGCTGCGGATATTGAAGAAATGGTTCAAGCAAATAATATTCTTATAACTGCTACAGATGATGTGAGAAGTGCATGGATAACAGCAGTAGCTGAAGGTCAAAATACTGGAGACGCTATGCTTACAAGTTTAAGCTCATACTTCTCTAAAATGGTTAATAATATAGCAAGTGTTCTTTATGATACTGATATGAGTAACTTTGATAGTGTTGCTACTGATTACTTTAGTAATTTCTCAAATGCTTTAGCAAATGCAAAAATTAATGGCAGCGATATTCTTTCAACTATGAAAGATTACTTAAAAGGTTCTGATACTCAGAATTTCATCAACGAAATATTAAACGTAAAAGAAGCTAATAAAAATATTGATGAGATTGCAAAGGTTCTTAGAGAGGAACTTTTGAAAGCAGGGCTTACTGATGAAGATATTGACAATTTAGGAATTATTGATAGTGCTAGACAAAAGTTCTTAGATGTTATCGAAGAAGTAAAAAACGCTCTAAAAACTGCAATAGAAAAGGGCCTTGAAACTGGTTCTTTGGTCGATTTCAAAAAATCTTTGGGAGATAGTATTTATAGTTCTGCTAAAGATGCTCTTGTTACTGCTTTTTCAGAAAGTGCAGTGTACAAAGAGATGTTTGCAAAATGGTTTGAAGTATCGAATGTTGAATTTACTGGAAATTTAGACACTGATTTCGCAACTATTCAAAGTATGTTAGATGAGCTTAGAGCAAAACTAAGAGAAAATAATATGGATAGTACCGCTGACGATGGTTCAGATACAACTAGTTCAGATTCTTCATCCTCATATTATACTGGTAGTTCTTCAGCAGGTACATCTACAGGCACTTCTGTTGTTGAATATCATTATCATTTTGATTTTACGAATGCTAATGTTTACAACAAAGAAGAGGTAAAAGAACTGATAATTGATACTATAAATGATACTAAGAAGGTATAAGGGGGTATATAAATGTTGATAGATAGTTATAAACAAGAAAGTAATTATAAAAGAGAATATAAGTTAATCAATGTCAACGAAGGTATAGACCTTATACCTTTTATAGACGATGGAAATTTAAGTTACAGCAAATTTGAGCAAGAAAAGGATGGGTCAATGAGTGCTAACTCTATGAGTTTCACTCTGACTTTTCCGTATAACATGATTGTTATTGATTCTGTCTTAGACATTCTCTATATAGATGATAGTGTTTTAACTGAT
>Ga0183099_1000634_pt1 | contig 23895 bp, 20 predicted proteins | sample Biomet1_FD_127788 | JGI IMG/M metagenome (GOLD analysis project Ga0183099, IMG submission 127788) | Microbial communities from bioreactor (seeded with anoxic lake sediment) at LBNL, California, USA - Biofuel metagenome 1 | ecosystem: Engineered > Bioreactor > Anaerobic > Unclassified ...
GTATAATTAAGAATGGCAAGCATAAACCTGTTCATTCTATTTTTAAAGATAAATAGGAGGAAAAAAGAAATGATTATCGGAGTACCTGAAATGGAAAACGGCGTAAATATTAAGGAACAAATACGCATATGCAATATTAATTAAGGCAAATACTCAAATGCTGCAAATAAAGTATTGAAAACAGGCATGAAAATTAATTTGATGTGAAATAATTTCGGTATAATTAAGAATGGCAAGCATAAACCTGTTCATTCTATTTTTAAAGATAAATAGGAGGAAAAAAGAAATGATTATCGGAGTACCTAAAGAAATTAAAAACAATGAAAACAGAGTAGGAATGACTCCTGGTGGAGCAAAGTCCTATATCGCAAACGGACACAAAGTATTGATTGAAACTCATGCTGGCGAAGGCAGCGGTTTCGCAGATGAAGAGTACAAAGCTGTCGGCTGTGAAATCTACAAAGATGTTAAGAAGCTCTTCGCTGATGCTGATATGATCGTTAAGGTAAAGGAACCTCTTGAAGCAGAATACGGTTTGTTCAAAAAAGGACAGGTCCTGTTTACTTATCTTCACCTTGCTCCTGCTCCAGATCTTACAAAAGCTCTTTTAAAGACACAGGTAAAGGGTGTTGCATTTGAAACTGTTCAGCTTCCAAACAGAGAACTTCCTCTTCTGACTCCAATGAGTGAGGTAGCAGGAAGAATGTCAATTCAGGTCGGCGCAAATTTACTGCAGAAATACAACGGAGGACTTGGTGTATTGCTGGGTGGCGTTTCCGGTGTTGCTCCTGCTGAAGTTGTTATTGTTGGCGGAGGAAAAGTCGGAACTAATGCTGCCAAGATTGCCGTAGGAATGGGTGCAAGAGTTACCGTTTTAGATATGAGTCTTTCAAGACTTGCTTATCTGGATGATATCTTCGGTGGCCGTATCACTACACTTGTATCAAACCAGCATAATCTGGAAGAAGTAATCCGTAAAGCTGACTTGCTTGTTGGATGCGTACTGGTACCAGGAACTACTGCTCCAAAAGTAGTAAGTGAAGATATGGTCAAGATGATGAAGAAAGGTTCCGTTATTGTTGACGTAGCAATCGACCAAGGCGGATCCATCGCGACGATCGACAGAGCAACCACTCATGACAATCCTTCTTATGAAAAGTTCGGAGTAATTCATTATTCAGTAGCAAATATGCCTGGAGCAGTTCCAAGAACTTCCACGATCGCATTAGAAGGAGCTACTCTTCCATTTGGCCTGATGATTGCGAACAAGGGATTGGAAAAAGCTGTTCTTGAAAGTGAACCTTTAATGAAGGGTCTGAATGTATACGAAGGAAAACTTACTTATAAGGGAGTTGCAGACAGCTTAGGAATGGAATACTCGGATCCTTACAAATTGGTAAAATAAGAATTCTTATTATATACAACCACTCATTATTCTAAAATGTAATAAAAGTAGTACGAAACAGCACTGGAGTAAACTTACGAAATTAAACAGCAGACAAGATCACTTGTCTGCTGTTTTCTTTGTTTTTGGCTGTCTGGTTGCGTCGATTTTTATATGGTGGTAGAATGATTACATGCAAAAGGTAAAGATAGGAGACAAGAAAAAGATGACAAAAATCAATACTGTGCTGTTTGATTTCGACGGTACAATCATGAATACAAATCATGTGATCATCAATTCCTGGCAGCATACCTTCCGAACGGTGGAAGGGAAGGAGCGGCCGGAGGAAGAGATCATTAAAACCTTTGGAGAACCATTGCAAGTTACAATGGAAAAAGTGCTCCCGCAGATTCCGGCGGAAGAAGGGATTTCCATTTACAGAAGTTATCATTATGATAATTTTACAGATCTGATTCATGTTTTTCCAGGAGTTCTGGAGCTGATCCGGGAACTGAAAAACAGGGCTTACAAGGTGGGCCTTGTGACATCACGGTTATTGCACACAACAAGTATCGGATTGCAGAAATATGATATGGAAAAATATTTTGATGTGATCGTGACCTGTGAGGATACCGACAAGCATAAGCCGGATCCGGAACCTGTCCGTATTGCACTGGACAGACTGGATTCAGAACCTGAGGAAGCGATCATGCTGGGTGACAGTATGTTTGATATCCTCTGCGCCAGAAATGCAGGAGTCAAAGCGGCACTGGTCAGCTGGGCGCTTGCGGTCACTGAGGATGAAAAAACAGGAGAGAATGCACCGGATTATATCATCGAGGAAGCTCTTGATCTGTTTAAAATATTGGAATAAAAGGGAGGAAGTAAACATGTTTAAATACGCATTTCTTGCAAATTCAGCCGGGTTGGGTCCGGACAAATATTCTGTCACTTATGAAAACGACCGGTTCTGCTGCTATATTTCCGCTGTGCATGGGATGAAAATGCCGTGTGAGATTGCGGAAAAGCTGGCTGCAGAAGGCTTTGAACTTATTGATTTATGCGGTGATTTTAATTTGGAAAAAGCAGAAGAGATCAGGAAAGCGGCAGACGGTAAGCTGAATGTCTGCTATGCAAAGTACACAGAAGAAAATCAAAAGAAATACGATGCATTGGAATCCATGAATGAATACGGGATCATCATCATGGGGGAAGGCATCGGAGATAAACCGGAGAAACTGGAACTGAGAGATGACGAGTATAATACTTATGTAACCATCGTAGGTTCAGATGAGATGGCAAAGGCGGCAGCAAAAGAAATGGTGGCGCAGGGGATTCATTTTATCGAGCTTTGCAGCTACTTTGACCTGGAAAAGGCAGAAGCCATTGCTGATACGGTTGACAGGAAGGTGCCGTTCGGATATTGCGGCTAAATTGAAGAATGGATTATTATGCGATTACTTAAAACTCATGACGGTGTTGAAAGATACATCGTCTTTTGTTTTATTAGAGCCTCGCAATATAATTTGATTCACATCATAGGTTTTTTCCATGGTGAAGTGATCACCGCATCGAAGCTCAGATAAAAAATAGAGATCCATTCTTTTCAGGTTTTTCAGATTTTCCTGTTCCTCGTCCGTAAAGGTATCATAGGCAAACTCTCCGTAACGACAATTGTTTACATGACCCAGACAGTCGATATAACTTGGATAAACCACCCGATCAGTGACTGATTCGAAAGTTAGATCCGTTTTAAAGTTTGGGGATGCATCCAGCAAAAAGATTTCAATAGGCTCATGCATAGTAAAAGGCGCTTGCTTCTTTCGGAAGATCGAGCGCTTTTCGATATCCAAAAGAACCGAATAAGTCGAGCCCTGAAAGACGATATCCCCTGATTGATCTTTGAACAATAGCTCACGCCTGAAATATGGCCCGCGATGCTGGGAATACCAGGTACTGCCGTAGAGCATCATTCCTGTGTAAATAGGTTTAATGATTTCAACGGACATGGAAACCAAGGCCCAAGCCAGGCCGTGCTTCATTGTAGTATCCACGTTGAGATTCAGATCCGATAAATGGCGTTCCACCATCTGCTCAAACAAGATCTGATAAGCGTATGGCTTTAATTGATTATGTTGATTAAAAAAGGAAACAGTAGCTTCCAGCTCATAGACACATTCTTTTTCCGATATCATAATGATCCCCTAAATGTTATAAAAAGTGTTAAAATATAATATACATAACCTATTCCATATTAACATATTTAACTAGGAAAAAGTAGTTAAACTACATTTCTATTGGGTAATATAGAATAGTAAAATTAATCAACATAGTTGGAGGAAAGACAATGAAAGTTTTAATGATCGGAACGGGTGGAGTCGGCGGAGCGGCTGCAGTAGTTGCAAGCAAAAAGAGATCCAAATGGGGAATGGCTGGAATTGATGGTGCTGGCAAACAGAACCTTGGAAAGAGCTGAGAAGGTTTCCGCAAAGATTGGAGATAAAAGGTTTCCGGCGGAACGTGTCGACGGAAGAAAGAAAGAGGAAGTCAAGGCGCTGATTGAAAAATACAAGGTCGATCTTCTATATAATGCGTGCGATCCGAGTCTCAATGAAAGCCTGTTTGACGTGGCATATGAATGCGGGATCAATTACATGGATATGGCCTTAAGTCTGGCGGTTCCTCATCCGACGGATCCATACCATAAGACCAACATTAAAATGGGGGACTATCAGTATGCAAAGCATGAAGACTGGGAGAAAAAAGGTTTGCTTGCTTTGGTAGGGATCGGCATCGACCCCGGAGCGGTCAACGTTTTTGCGCGATATGCTCAAAAACACTATTTTGACGAAATTGATGAGATCGCCATTAAGGATGGAGGAAATTTGACTGCTGAAGGATACGATATTACCTTTGGTTTTTCCATCTGGACCAGCATCGATGAATGTTTAAATCCTCCGTATAAATGGGAAAAGGATAAAGGAATCTATACGGTGGAGCCTTTTTCTGAGCCTGAACTGTTTACCTTCCCTGACGGGATCGGAGAGCAGGAGCTTGTTAATGTAGAGCATGAAGAAATCGTGATGCTGCCGCGAACCATGGGAGATGTGGCAAACAAGATTACATTTAAATATGGCCTCGGCTCGGAATTCATCACCATGCTGAAAAATCTTAGAGATCTGGGTCTTGATGACAAGCATTCGAAGGTCAAGGGAACCGACTTCTCGCCAAGAGATGTGGTAAGTATGGTTGCACCGAATCCGGTGGATGTAGCGGATAAAATCAAAGGAAAATGTTGTGTGGGAACTTGCGTAACAGGGAAAAAAGATGGCCTGGAACGAAAAGTGTTTGTTTATCAGACGACTGACAACGCAGAGGAGATGGCAAGGATCGGCTCCGGTTGTGTCGTTGCTCAGACAGCCTACAACCCTGTGATCGCCCTTGAACTTTTGGCAAAAGGAATCTGGAGAAACAAAGGAGTTTTGGGACCTGAATGCTTTGATCCGGACGATTATATCAGACTTGCGGATGAATATGATTACTATGTGGGCATGATGGAGATGGAGTCGGAATATAAAAAGGCAGCTGATAAAAAGGCTTTACTTGAGGTGCTTAAATAAATATTGATTCTATTTAAGAATTTATTTTGAGTTTGGATTTTGAGGTAAGCAGAACGCCGGCCAGAATCAGCAAACAACCGATTATCTGTAAAATTTTAATCTGCTCGCCAAAGACAAAAGCGAAAAAAACGCCTATAACAGGCATAAGGTTAAAGTAGATTCCAGCAGCAGCGGAGTCTACTTTTTTTAACGCGTAATTCCAAAGGATGGTACCGATAACGCCGGAAATGATACCGAGATAGAAAAGGCTGAAAAAGGTTCCTCTGTCGGGTATGGTAAAGCCGTTTACGGCAGTTTCTATCAGCGCAAAGGGCAGCGTGCATAAAAATGAGGTTCCAAAGCAGATCTGCGAAAGAACAAAGGAGTCCATTCCAATTGCCGTTTTCTTTGCATAGACAGAATAAAAGGCCCAGGTAAGCACAGAGATTGCGACCAAAAGAATTCCGAGAATTGAAGTTTCCTTATTCTGTGAGAGATCGCCGATGGAAGCTATCATGACTCCCAGGACGGAAAAAATAATGCTGAGGATTTTATTACCCGTAATATTCTCTTTCAGCAGCAGATATCCGAAAAAAATCATAAATACCGGAAACAAGCCGTGGATAATAGCGGAAATGTTGGCAGAACACGACATAAGTCCCAAACTCAGAAGGACCAGATTGCCGCCGTATCCGAAGATCCCGTAGATAAAAGAATTTCTCGTGAACAAAGATTTCAAATGAAAGCCACGCTTTTTAGCAAAAGGAAAAAGAAGCAGGAATGCGATGAGGATCCTTACCAAGGAAAGGGTGATCGGACCGAATCCCGCCAAAGCGATCTTTGTTACGATAAAAGCGGATGACCATATGAAGACTGCTGCAAATAATGCGATATAATGTTTCAATTAAATTCCCCTGTTTTAAAGATTTCCACTTATTCATTGTAGCACAGTAACGTTTGCTGCTGCAAAGGAAAGATGATATAATAAAGATGAAATAATACGGTTTGAAAGAGGATTTATGCTGCATTTATATTATGGTCGTGAAAATCTGGATAAGGATAAGTTCCTGTTTGACAGGATCGGAGCCGGATTGCAGCAGAATCAAAAAATACTGCTTTTGGTTCCCGATCAGTTTACTCTTCAGGCAGAGCGCAATGCTTTTGCCTGCCTTGGCGTTGACGGACTGATCGATCTGGAAGTCATGAGCCAATCCAGATTGGCACTTAGAGTTTTGGCAGAGACAGGTGGGGGCAAACGTACCCATATTGATAAATATGGTCGCCATATCCTTCTCGCAAAGATCCTTTCTGATGAAAAAGATAATCTGGAAGCGTTTCGCGGGATGAATCAAAGATCATCCTTCATTGAAATGGCCAATAATCTGATCTCTGAAATGAAACAGTTCAACACATCACCGGATGAACTGATGAAGGTGATCGGAGACGTGGAGCAAGATTCCATATTACATAGGAAACTGACGGATATTCACAAGATATATACAAAATATGAAGAATTGATTGAGGGAAAGTATACCGACACGGAGGATTACCTTGATCTTTTTGCTTCTAAAATAAAAGAATCGAAGATGGTCAGAAACTCGGTGATTTGGATCGACGGATTTGATTACTTTACACCAAAAACTTTGAAAATAATCGAACATCTTATGGCAGCGGTGATCGACATCCATATCGTCATGACTTCGGAAGACGATCATTCAAAAAGCAGGGACAGGGAACTGTTTGAACTGACCAGGGGACTGCTGGACAAACTTGCTTCGACGGCGGAGGCCAAAGGGATACCGGCTGAGAAAAACATTATCAGTGAAGCGTATCAAATCCCTGTGGGAACGGGCGAAACTGAAAAAGCGGAAGCATTGGCACATCTGGAACGGGAGTTGTACTCTTATCCGAACAAAATCGGGAAAGCGGATCAAAACATTGCTTTATGTCGTGCTGCTAATATATATGCGGAAGCGGAAACGGCAGCAGCAAAAATTGTGAGGCTTGTTCGTGAAGAAGGTCTCCGCTATCGGGATATCGTTGTGATCTGCAATGATATGGAAACGAGAGCTTCGGTGATCAAAAGAGTATTTGCGGATTATGGGATCAATGCATTCCTGGATAAAAAAAGAGATATCCTTCATCATCCTTCCATTGAGTTTATATCCGCATTGATCGATATATCGGTCAGAGGCTGGCAATATGAGGATGTTTTCCGTCTCTTGAAAACAGATCTTACGCCGCTTGAACCGGAGGATTATGAGGATCTGGAAAACTATGCCGTAAAGTACAGGATCAAGGGAAAGCGCTGGAACTCCGATTTTAAATACGGCAGTGAGATAGAAGGAAGTGAATTCCTGACCAAGATAAATCTATCACGGAGCCTGATTTATGACTTTATCACGTCCTTTGAAAAGGTATTTAAAAAGAGCGGAACCGTAAAGGAAAAAACGTCAGCAATTTACAATTTCCTGAAGGGAGAAGCACAGCTTCCTGTAAAAATAGAAGGATTGATCGATTATCTGATTTCCCGTAATCAATATGAATATGCAGAGGAAACCGCTCAGATCTGGGGCGTGATCCTCCACATCTTCGATCAGTTGGTGGAATTGATCGGTGATGAAGAGCTTCTCGGCGAGGAGTACGGCGATATGCTGAAAGCCGGATTTGAAGCGGTCGAGATCGGACTTCTTCCGCCGACAACAGACCAGGTGATTGTAGGCACTATGCAGAGGACAAGGATTGGCAAGGTCAAAGCTTTGCTCGTGTTGGGAGCTAATGACGGACTGCTTCCGGCCGCCGCGGTTACGGACAGTCTGCTCAATGAGGATGAGAAGACCGTCCTCTTCCGAAAAGGAATCGAGATATGCAAAATTGATGACTTGCGGGCAAAGGAGGAGAAACTGGCGATTTATAGGACCCTTTCCCGTCCGTCCCGATATCTCTGGATGGGTTATTCCGCTTCCGATATTGAAGGAAAGGAAAGCAGGCAATCTGTTTTGCTCGATAAAATAAAGAAATTATATACGGATCTGGGAATTGGAAAGGATATCCTGAATGAAGAGGATCCGATGCTGAGGATAGAAACCCCAGGGAGTGCGCTGAAGCATTTAACGGAAGCTTTCCGGAATGCACTGGACGGGGAGCCGGTCAGAGAGGAATGGAAGGCGGCCTTCAACTGGTATGACGCCAATTCAGAGTTACGTTTAAAGGCTGTAACAGACGGTATTTTTTTTAGTAATAAACAGGAAAAAATTGAAAAAGAACTGATCGGTAAACTATACCGGAAGGGCGGAGCGAAGGAGCTGACCCTGAGCCCTTCCAGATTGGAGAGATTTTCCAGATGTCCTTTTGCGCATTTTATCAATTATGGAATCAGACCGGATGAACAGAGAATATTTGAAATTGCCGGAAGGGAAATAGGAGATGTCTATCATCAATGCCTGATGCAGCTGTCGGATCAGCTGACTGTTCCGGGATTGGAGATCAATGATCCGCTGTCTCCCTGGATGACCATGACAAAGGAAAAGTGCCAGAGAAGGATCGATGAACTGATCGACAGTGCATCCCAGGAATATAAAGAAGGAGTACTGTCACAGGGGGAAGAAGAGCGGTACCGGGGGCAGCGTATGAAAAAGGTCTGCGGAAATGCTGCCTGGGCACTGGTTGAACATGTTCAGCGGGGCAGGGTGGAAAAGGTCTATTTTGAAAGTGAATTCGGCAAATCTCCCGAAAAGCAGTTTCCACCGATTGAAATAAAACTTGGAGATCAGAAGGTTTTGATCGAAGGAAAGATCGACCGGGTAGATATCCTCAAAGATGCGTATGTGAAAATCATCGACTATAAATCAGGAAAAGAGAGATTTGACACGGAAGAGGCAAAGGCTGGCTGGAGGCTGCAGCTGATGCTTTATCTTCGTGCCGTGATGGGTGCAAAGGATAACAACCGGGAGGAAACGGAGCATCTGAAACCGGCAGGTGTGTTTTACTTTGAAATAGCGGAGCCTCAGATCGATGCCACTGGTCTGTCAGGTAATGATTTTCCGGATAAAGTGGAAAATGAATATAAAAAGAGCTTTAAGCTGGATGGTGTTGTTCTGGATAATGCCGAAGTCATTGAAAGCATTGCAGGTGAATTCTCCGGATATTCCGACATCATCCCGGTTCGAAAAACAAAGGAAGGCGGCTATGCAGGTACGACAGAGCAAAAACTCTTAAAGGAAGAAGAATTTTCAGAACTCCTTGATGTGATGGATACTGTCATCAGCGGATTGAGCCGGGAACTGGCAGAGGGTTCCATCGAAATCAAACCGAAAAAAGTGAAGGATGAAACAGCTTGCAAATATTGTTTATACAAGAGCATTTGCAACTTTGATGTAAGCTTTGGCGGCTGCAGTTATAATGTGGTGAAATAAGGAAAATCTTTTTACAATTAAATCCCAAAAAAATGGATACGATAGGAGAATATATATAATACAGAGACCTAAGGGAGTATTGTAAGGAGGAAATAAAATGAAAAAATTGATTTCTGTATTGGTCACCTTAACAATGGTGATGACACTTTTTACCGGAATGGTATTTGCAAATCCGGGCAATGGCAACGGCAACGGTAATGGAAAAGACAAGGGCTTCAATGACATGAGTAAACATTGGAGCAACGAATCTGTGTCAAGGATTCAGTCATACGGAATTATCAAAGGATATGCAGATGGGACTTTCAAGCCTGACAAAGCGATCACCGAGGCAGAACTTGCCGTGATCATTGATCGTCTTACCCAGCTGAAGGATAGTCTCGATGAAGATCAGACTGTTCTTGATGATGAGGATACGGATGCTGATTTGACGAATGTACCTGACTGGGCAAAAGATTCCGTAGCAAAAGGAATCGAGAAAAATTATTTCAACATGAAGCGATTTCATTCAGAGAAGCAATGCGACAGGCTGACGGCATGCGTTGCATTGGCAAAAGCTCTGGACTTGACGCCGGTTACCGATTTCACATCGAATCCGTTTAAAGACAGAGGACTGATGTCCGATGCGGATTACGGATATGTGCTGGCACTTTACAAAGCAGGATATATCAATGGCTATGACGGCAATTTCAATCCGAATGCACTGATCAGCAGAGCACAGATATCTAAAATAATTGATGAAGTACTTGATGACGACGGGGATACTGTAACTGCGGATACGGAAAAACCAACGTGGTCTACCGGCAGCGTAATCACAGCATCAGCCATCGGATCCGACAGCGTGGTATTGAGCTGGACAGCTGCAAAAGATAATGTCAAGGTCACAGCCTACAAAGTAAGCTATTATCTAAACAGCGTAGAGAAGGAAAAACTGGTAACAGCAACAACTGCAAAGATTACCGGGCTGGTAGCAGATAAGAAGTATACCTTCACAGTGGAAGCACGTGATGCGGCAGGATACTGGAGCGATAACGGACCTTCCGTAGAGGTTACAACTCTAGACGAATCTGATACCACCAGTCCAACATGGTCAACCAGTGACGCTTTGACCGTAAGCCCTTCTTCCGCAACGACAGTTACGCTGATTTGGCCTGATGCTGAAGACAATACAGCGGTTCAGGGATACAAGGTTTATCAAGATAATATTCTGATCAAAACAATGAATGCCGATGCAAATAATCTGGTTGTATCCGGACTGACGGAAAACACGGAGTATACCTTCAAAATCAGAGCTTTTGATGAAGCCGGAAACTATAGCAGCATTCTCAGCAATATTTATCTGGCGAACTAATTCAGAAACTGATAAGTTCAAACAAATACAATTGTGATTACAATCTGCTAGGGACAAGGGGCAACCTTTGTCTCTCGCTTTTTGTCATCAAATTCAGCTGCTCACACACATTGACAATCGATTTTAATAGTGGTAATATCATAAAGTGTCAATTATGCTTCCGTGCTCAGTCGGTAGAGCAGCACATTCGTAACGTGCAGGTCGGCGGTTCGAATCCGCCCGGGAGCTCCAAAATATCCAGGAGAAATCAACTCCTGGATATTTATTTTCCTGATGAGCAGACCCCCTTATTTTTCCATGTATTCCCTTGATTTTCAATATATTTTAAACTATACTATTATGTTGTAGATATTTATTTAATCAGGTTATTTAATCAGGAGTGTGATAAATTGAATAAGGAAAAATTGATAGCGAACTCGTTATTGCTTCTTACTGCGGTCATCTGGGGATCTGCTTTTGTTGCCCAAAGAGTAGGCATGAATTATGTTGGGCCTTTTACCTTTCAAGCAACCCGATTTACCTTGGCCTGCGCGGTTTTAATCCCGGTCATTTATTTTATGGGCAAGAGCAGCAAGAAACAAATGGAAACTTCAGGCTGTGGAAAAGAAGAATTGAGCCCTGAGGAAAAGAAAAAGGAGACAAAAGCACTGTTAAAGGCGGGGATCACCTGCGGAACAATTTTATTCTGCGGTTCGTCTCTGCAGCAGTTTGGCCTGGTTTTTACCTCTGCCGGAAAGGCAGGGTTTATCACAGCTTTATACATCATTCTGGTGCCTGTTTTCAGTCTGGCTCTGAGACAGAGACCGGGTTTTAAATGCTGGATCGGAGTGGCATTCGGTGCAGTTGGACTTTATTTTCTTTGCATCACCGAATCTTTTTCCATCGCTCCGGGAGATCTGATCGTGCTGATCGGTGCGGTGTTCTGGGCCTGCCATGTCCTGGTAATTGATCATTTTTTGCCGAAGGTTTCAGATCCAATCAAAATGTCTTTCATTCAGTTCGTAACTACTACCGTTTACAGTTATATTTGTGCTCTGATCTTTGAGGATATCTCATGGAATGCGATCATGGCAGCAGCCGTTCCGATCCTGTACGCCGGCGCATTATCCGGAGGGATCGGATTTACTTTGCAGATTTTGGGACAAAAGCATACCAATCCTACGGTTGCGTCGCTGCTGCTCAGTATGGAGTCGGTATTCGCGGCTGTATTCGGATTCCTGCTTCTGAATGAAATGATGTCATTTCGTGAAACTTTGGGCTGTGTGCTGATGTTCATTGCAATCATCGTTTCACAGCTGCCGGACAAAAAGAAACCGGTAATGATCTCTTGATGGATAACATGTTAAAATTAGCTTAATACTATATATTTATGGAGGTAGCGAAATGAAAATCTCGAATAATCTTACGGAATTAATCGGTAATACTCCATTGCTTTATCTTCGCGGTTACAGTAAGAAAGTAGGAGCGGACAAAGCAAACTTGATCGCAAAATTGGAATATTTCAACCCTCTTGGAAGTGTTAAGGACCGCCCTGCTCTGGCAATGATATTAGATGGTGAAGAAAGAGGCGAATTGAAGCCCGGAAGCGTAATCATCGAACCAACCAGCGGCAATACCGGAATCGGTCTTGCATTTGTAGCAGCTGCAAGAGGATATCGAATTATACTGACGATGCCGGACAATATGAGCCTGGAAAGAAGGAACCTTCTCATGGCGCTGGGAGCCGAGCTTGTGCTTACTCCGGGAAGCGGCGGGATGAAGGGTGCGATTGCCGAAGCGGAGAAGCTGGCAAAAGAGATTCCGCATTCTTTTATCCCTGGCCAATTCACAAACCCGGCTAATCCAAAGTCCCATATTAAAACAACTGCGGAAGAGATCTGGAAGGATACGGACGGACAGGTGGATATCTTTATCGCAGGAGTCGGAACCGGCGGAACGATAACGGGAGTCGGCGAGGGCCTGAAACAAAAAAGTAAATTTATTAAAATCGTTGCTGTTGAACCTTATGACTCACCGGTTCTTTCCGGCGGAGAAGCGGGTCCACATAAGCTTCAGGGTATTGGCGCAGGATTTGTACCATCCGTATTGAACGTCAGTATTCTGGATGAAATTATTAAAGTAAAGGCTGATGATGCCTTTATCACTGCAAGGACTCTTTCCAAAACAGAAGGACTTCTTGTGGGAATCTCCTCCGGAGCAGCTCTTTTCGCAGGAACGCTTTTAGCAAAACGGCCGGAAAATGCTGGAAAGAATATTGTGATTTTGCTGCCGGATTCAGGGGAACGCTATTTATCCTCAGATTTATTTATTTCGTAAATTTAAAATCAAAGGAGAGTGTAATTTATGGAGCAGCAGAAGCGTGAATACGGATTATTCACGACTATCGCAATGATCGTGGGAATCGTTATCGGTTCCGGTATTTTCTTCAAATCAGATGATATGCTGGGCTACACCGGCGGCAATGTGGGACTGGCAGTATTGGTATTTTGTATTGCAGCATTTACCATCGTATTTGGCTGCCTGAGCTTTAGTCAGCTGGCAGCCCTGACAGACAAGCCCGGCGGGGTTATTACTTATGCAAATGAATTCGTCGGGAAACGATGGGCTTCCATGTTTGGATGGTTTCAGGTGTTTATCTATTATCCAACTCTTACAGTTCTGTTGTCCTGGGTAGTCGGCCTCTATGTCGGACTGACCATGGGATGGGACCTTTCCTATGTTGGGATGATAGGGATCGGACTTATCTGGTTCTTTATCTGTTTCCTTTATAACATCTTCTCTGCAAAGGTTGGAGGAATTTTTCAGGAGGCAACGGTCATCATCAAGCTGATCCCTTTATTTGCCATCGCGATTGGCGGTCTGATTTTCGGAGATCCGATCGCTGCAATCCAGCATCCTTCTCCTGAGGCAATCGAAGCAACGAAAACTCTCGGATGGGCCGCAGCAATCGGACCGATCGCTTTCTCCTTTGACGGATGGATTGTTTCCATGGCAGTTGCCCATGAAGTCAGGGATTCAAAAAAGAATGTCCCAAGAGCATTGGTTGCAGCACCTTTATTTGTTTTAGCTGCCTACCTCATGTACTTCCTCGGAATAACCGGCTATCTTGGTGTGGATAAGGTTATGAAACTAGGCGATACTTCGGTGGCTGAAGCTGCAACAAACCTGATTGGCCCTACTTTTGCGAGCATTATCTATGTATTCGTTACGATTTCTGTTATGGGTACAGTTAACGGTGTAATCCTCGGATACATTCGTCTGCCTTATTCTTTAGCATTGAGAAATGCAATTCCTTTCTCCCGCTCTTTAAAGAAAATAAACCACAAACTGAACATGCCTGTTAATTCTGCAATCTTTGCGATTGCAATAAGCGGTGTTTGGTGGGTCATCCAATATCTGCAGAATAAATACAGCCTTCTGATCAATGGTGATATCGCTGAAATCGCTATTGCAGTGAGTTATCTACTGTATATTCTTCTTTACTATCAGGTATTCAGACTTTGGAGGAAGGGTGCCGTCAAGGGCATCTTGTATGGTGTTGTATTCCCGATCCTGGCAACATTGGGTTCGCTTTTCGTACTGATCGGTGGACTTACAAATCCACAGTTTATTATCTTCGTTATCATTTGTCTGATCGCAATCGTCGGCGGCTACCTCTATGGAAAGAATGCCTATGACGATGTGAAGATGTAAAAGGCCACAGAAGAAGACGAATAAACTGAAAAGAAATGACAAAACAAAAAAGGCTCTGCATTACGGTGCAGAGCCTTGATTATTTATTGTTATAAGACCGTTTTCTACTGATCCAGCTTCTGATATATCTCATAGAGCCGTATCAGGACAAAAAGCTGGATAAAAGAATTTGTGCTGTCGTCCATCTCCAGTAATTTCTTTACCTTGCCGATGCGGTACCGAATCGTATTGCCATGCTGAAACATTTTCTGAGCAGTCAGTTTGATATCACCGTTGTTTCTAACATATTCAAGGAGGGTGTCCATCAGCTTCACGCTGTGTTTTGCGTCATATTCAATGATCTTAGCAAGGAATCGTTCATAGTAATTCTTTGTGCAGATGTCATTCCGGAGGGGCATCAGCAGCTGATCCAATCCGGTTTCGTTAAAACTCAGGATTTCTTCCTGATCGATTAGGCAGCTGGAATTGGCAAAAAGACTTTCCTGAATGGCGTTTCCCAGATTTTCCAGTCCTTTTACCGGATTGCTGATCCCGATATAATAGTTTCTTTTCTTTATTTCCAGTCTTCCCAGAAAATCAAGTAGTTCCTCCCTGGCATCACCCGTGACCGTTCGGGCCGTATAAATGATCAGAACTCCCTGTTGATATTTTATCGCAGAGTAGACGGTATGACTCGTATCCACGGTCACGTTTTTAAGGTCACCGCGCAATCCTGATGGCTTTTTGCCCGAATAATAACAGCAAATGATATTGGGAAAGAAAAAAGGATTGATTTCTTTGGCAGCATGCTTTTTCTCTTCCTGGGTATGTCCCAAGCTCGTTAAAATCTGGATTGCATCATCGTAGACATGATTCGTACGGGTAAGTAAAGAATTTTTATTAAATAGATGATATCATCAAAAAAGGTTTCTGAAAAAAGAAAACAGGGATTTTGTAATCATCGGAGTATGATCTCAGTTCTGTGGAGATGTCTTTGAAGTAAATGCTTTTAACAGCAATGGCACTAACCTTTTTCTGGATCAGCATTCTGAGGCAATTTTCTGCATAAACTGCATCGTTTTTGGCTTGTGAGAGGGTGGTAACAACAAATTCTCCCGGCATAAAATCCTTTTCCACATCGGAAGATGACTCCCAGTCAAAAATTCCAGTGCCGGTGATTTCATTGTTTAAGCCGCTTCTTCCAGAAACCAGGGTAAAATTGTGAAATAATGGATTGGAAAGAAGTTCCATTACCGTCAGCATAGCGCCTCATTCCTTTCAATATACTCTCTGAAATCATGCGATTGATTCTTTGAAACAATTATAGTTAACAAAAATCCGTTTGTCCATAGAGGATATGATATTTTTTGTAAAATTTACAAAAAACGTTGCTGCTTTTTAGAATGTGGTACAATTGAAACCCGAAAAACTCAATGTTAAACTAAAGGAAGAACAGTGATATCTTTTGATTTTATTTAAGGATAGGAGAAGTGAAAAATGAAGGATTTTATGTTTAATTCTGATTATGTAAGAGAACAGTTTCCATGTCTCAGCAAAACGGTCAACGGAAATCCGGCAGCATTTCTGGATGGCCCCGGAGGTTCTCAGGTTCCGAGATCAGTGGTTGCAAAAATCAATGACTATCTTTATTATCATAATGCCAATTCGCACGGCTGCTTCGTAACGTCCAGGGAGAGCGATCGACTTTTCTGGGAAGCGAGAGAGGCCATTGCAGATTTGCTGAACTGTGATCCGAAAGAAATCGCTTTTGGAGCCAACTCTTCTTCCAACAATTTTAAACTTGCTTTTGGTTTGCTGAGGAATTTGGAGCCGGGTGATGAAATCATTATTACGGAAATCGACCATGAAGGAAACCGTTCTCCTTGGAGAATGCTGGAAGAGTTCGGAATGATAGTCAAATGTGTCAAGGTAAATCCCGAAACTTGTATCTTGGATATTGACGATTATAAAGCAAAGCTGTCTCCAAAAACAAAAATCGTGGCTGTGAATTGGGCATCCAATGCGACCGGCACGGTTACTGATGTAAAGACCTTTGTCAAACTGGCACATGAAGTCGGAGCGGTCACCATCGTGGATGCCGTGCACTATGCTCCGCATAAGGTGATCGACGTCAGGGATATCGACACAGACTTTCTCGTCTGTTCGGCTTATAAGTTCTTCGGACCGCATATCGGTGTTTTATACGCTAAGGCAGATACGGGTATCAAGATTAATTCGATCCGAGTCATGGCAAATGATAATCTGGAAATCCCCGACAAATTCGAATCAGGTACTCTTGCTATGGAACTGGCGTCCGGTGCGGCCGCGGCAGTGGATTTCATTGCCAATATCGGAATAATGCATGAAGGTTTTTTTGAGGAAGAATTAAGGGGATTGACCGGAAGAAGGAGACTTGTGGTAGCCGGTGTTATGGCAATTGAAGCCTATGAAGAGCCGATGGCGAAGAAACTGAGAACGGAGCTGGCTGCTATTGAAGGAGTAAAGGTTTAACGGGCCGCCCCGAGGGGAACTCCAAGGACATCAACAGTTCCTTTCCGTAAAAGGGGCCAATGCGCATGACGTGGCAAAATTTTTGGGCGAGAGAGGACTCTTCGTATGGGACGGCGACTTCTATGCGATACATATCATAAACAACGTCTTTAAGCTGGAAGATCAAGGTGGACTTGTCAGGATTGGCTTGGCGCCGTATAATACTATGGAAGAGATTGGGAAAACGATCAATGCAATAAAGGAATTTATAAAAAAATAAAAAGGAGACTCTATGAGAAAATTGAAAATTGCCATGCTGGGATTTGGAAATGCCGGCCAGGCTTTTGCAAAGCTTATCCTCGAAAAGTATGATATAATTAAAAGCCGCTACGACTGCGATGTACGGGTTACAGCAATTTCAACCAGAAGCAGGGGATGCCTGCTGAACGATGAAGGAATCGATCTGCAGAAGGCTTGTTCTGATATAGAACAAAAGAAACATTTTGATGAAAGAAGTGCGGAGTATTCAGGGTGGGATTCTATGGAGATCGCCAATAAGGCGAATTATGATGTCCTGATAGAACTGACACCTCTCGAGATCTTTTCGGGGCAGCCGGCAATTGATCATATCGCTGCTGCAATTAACAGAAAAAAGCACGCCATCACTGCAAACAAGGGACCTATTGCATGGGCTTACAACTCTCTGATGAAACTGGCGAAGAAACAGAATGTGCTGTTCTATTACGAGACGACAGTCATGGATGGAACCCCGATTTTCAACCTTATGGATGAAACTCTGAAACTATGCAAGGTGACGGAAGTCAACGGAATCCTGAACTCTACCACAAATTTCATTTTGGAAGAGCTGGCAAAGGAAAGTCCTATGACGGCGTTCTTGCCGAGGGCAAGGAAAGAGGCTTTGTTGAAGCAGACCCTTCCCTGGATATCGAAGGCTGGGATGCAGCAGCAAAAATCACCGCACTTCTCAATGTGCTGATGGGAGCTAATATCACACCTTATGACATCGAACGGACCGGAATCGAAAATATTACACTGGATCAGATCAGAGATGCTGAGAAGAGGGGCAATGTAATCAAGCTGCTCTGCCAGGGGAAAATAGAAAAAGGAAAAGTCATCGGCAGGGTGGCTCCGAAAGAAATCAGTAAAAATGACCTTTTGGCAGGCATAAGAGGTACTTCTTCCGTAATTGCCATAACCACAGACCTGATGGGAACCATTGCGATCGTTGAGCAAGACCCCGAAATCGAACAGACAGGATACGGAGTTTTCAGCGATCTGATGCGCGTCATATCGAATACAGATATAACAAATAGAAAGAAATAGAAAGAAATAGAAAGAAGAAAAACAGCGCTGAATGGGCTATGGGTTTTCAGAACGGAGTGTATCTTATACATCCGAAGGAAGGCCCATAGCTTTTTATTACTTCCAAACCACTGGGATGTATTGATAAACCTATTACAAAATGATAAAATAAATAGATACAGGAATGGGGGTAGATCGAATGAATAGCTCCAGATACAAGGATGAATTATATATTCACAGACCGATCCGGGACTTAAAAGATATGATTGATACCAGTGCAGAACTTTTCTCGGAGAGAAATGCCTTTCTGGTAAAAGATGCACCGGGAGGAAAATATAGACCAATCAAGTTCAGCCAGTTTAAAAGAGATATTGACTATTTAGGTACCGCCTTGATAGATCTTGGACTTTCAGGCAAAAAGATTGCGGTAATCGGGGAAAACCGTTATGAGTGGATCGTATCTTATCTTGCTGTTGTCAATGGAACCGGTGTTATCGTTCCTTTGGACAGGGAACTGCCGGCAAAAGAGATCAACAATCTTCTGGTCAGAGCCGAAGTAAGTGCGATCGTCTATTCCAGTAAAGTGGGTTCCATTGTTGAAGAAGCAATCAAAGGGATTGACAGCATAGAAAATATCATCAGCATGGATTCGCTGGAGCATGAAGATAAAAAACTTTCCCTGAAAAAGCTGATGCGTACAGGGGAAAGGCTTTTGATGGAGGAAAAAAGATATTTCGTGGATGCGGTCATTGATCCGGAAGTAATGTGCTCGCTGATTTTTACCTCGGGTACGACGGGACTTGCAAAAGGAGTCATGCTTTCCCATAAAAATATTGCTGCTAATATTTATAACATGTCCAAATATGTTGACGTTTCCAATAACTGCACAGGCTTGTCCATCTTGCCGATGCATCACACCTATGAGCTCACTTGTCACGTGTTTACATCCATGTATCAGGGTTGCTGCGTTGCTATCTGTGAGGGATTAAAATATATTGTTAAGAATATGGCGGAAGCTCAGGCCACCGTCATGCTTGGCGTTCCGTTAATTTTTGAATCCATGCATAAAAAGGTATGGAAAAAAGCCGAGGAATCCGGTAAAGCCGATAAGATGAGAGCGGCTGTTCAGCTTTCCAAGAAGCTGGGTAAATTTAATATCAAATCCATGAAGAAACTTTTTAAAACAGTCCATCAGGCGATGGGCGGAAACATGCAGATGTTCATATCGGGAGCCGCGGCCATTGACCCTGTTGTGGTCGAGGATTTTAATGCCATGGGAATCACCATGCTGCAGGGCTACGGAATGACGGAAAACTCGCCGATCATCGCGGTGAATAAAGACAGATATTATAAGCCTGCCTCTGTAGGGCTGCCGATGCCCGGAACCGAAATCAAGATAATAGATCAGGACGAAAACCGAGTGGGTGAGATCATTTGCAAGGGAGATTCGGTCATGCTCGGGTATTACGATAATCCGGAGGAAACAGCAAAGGTATTGGTGGATGGATGGCTGCATACCGGTGATTACGGCTACTTTGACAGGGATGGCTTCCTCTATATATCGGGACGGAAAAAGAATGTCATCGTAACAAAGAACGGGAAAAATATTTTCCCTGAAGAAGTGGAATTTTATTTAAGCAAAAGTGAATTTATCAGTGAAGTGCTTGTGTGGGGCAAGGAAGATGAAAAATCAGGCGACATGATTATCTGTGCGGATATCTTCCCGGATTTCCATGCTATTGAAGTTGCCCACGGAAAATTATCAGAGGACGGAATGAGGAAACTTCTGAAAACAGAAATCGATACTGCCAACGAGAGCATGCCTTTGTATAAACGTGTGAAACGGTTTGAGATCCGTGAAGAGGAATTTGAAAAGACAACGACAAAGAAAATTAAACGGCACACTGCCATTCACAAATAAGGAGGAGTAATGGAAATGGATGCAAACGAGTATAAAGCAATCAAAGCGAAAGAGATGGAATACGCTGTAAAAAGGGTCGATGATATTAAGAACAGCAAGGATAAGTATGTCATGTACCGTGACATCAGACCAATCATAGACCTGAAGCATATGTTTGAATCAAGCGTTGAGCTTTATGCTGATCATATTGCCTTTCATGTTAAAGATAAAGTCGGCGGCCCATACCGCGGTATCACATATAAAGAAGCCAAGAAAGATGTGGATGCTTTGGGTACCGCTCTCCATTCTCTGGGACTGAAGGATAAAAATATCGCAATCATCGGAGAAAACAGATATGAATGGGCTATTTCCTACCTTGCGGTAGTCTGCGGTACAGGTGTTGCCGTTCCGCTGGACAAAGAGCTTGGATCGTGTGAACTGGAGCAGCTGGTTAAGGAAGCTGAAGTGGAATGTGTCATCTATTCCAATAAATTTGAAAGTGCTTTCCAGACCATGAGAGCCAAAGGGGAAACTAAAATCAAATTCCTGATCAATATGGATACGGAAGTGAGCGATGAGGAACGGCTGTCACAGAGTGAGATTATAGAGGCCGGTAAGGTATTGATCGAAAACGGAAACAGAGAATTTATGAACGCCCAGATCGACAGGGACAAAATGAGCATATTGCTTTTTACTTCCGGTACAACAGGGATCGCAAAGGGAGTCATGCTTTCTCACGGAAACATCGTCGAGGATCTGATGGCATCGCCTACACTGCTTCAGGTAGTTCCGGAGGATGTATTCTTCTCCGTTTTGCCGATTCACCATACCTATGAGTGCACCGACGGCTTTCTGATGCCCCTTTACCGCGGAGCTTCCATCGCCTATTGCGAGGGATTGAAATATATCGTAAGGAACTTGTCGGAAGCAAGACCGACGATCTTTTTAGGCGTTCCGCTGATCGTGGAAAGCCTGTATAAAAAGATCTGGCAGAATGCCAAGAAATCAGGAAAAGCAGACACATTGAAGAGGATCATCGCAATAAATAAAATAACAAAGAAATTAGGGATCGATCTGGCGCCGATTTTCTTTAAAAAGATAACGGATATCTTTGGCGGCAGAATGAAGGTCGTTATCTGCGGCGGTGCGGCGATCGACCCTGATATTCTGCAGGGAATCAGAGATTTCGGAATCAATTCCGTTCAGGGATATGGATTGACAGAATGCGCACCGATTTGTGCTTTAAATCCTGATAAGTATCCGAAAAATGATGCGGCTGGCTATCCGCCTCCCGGCTTTGATATTAAGATTGAAAACCCGGATCCGGAAACCGGAATCGGAGAAATCTGTGCAACGGGCGGAAATGTTATGCTTGGATATTATAAAGATCCGGAAGCAACTGCGGCAGTTCTTAAGGACGGATGGTACCACACCGGAGACATAGGCTATCTGGACCAGGATCATTTTGTACACATCACAGGCAGAATTAAAAATGTTATTATCACGAAAAACGGAAAGAACGTATATCCTGAAGAAATCGAAAACTACCTTAGCAAAGTCCCATATATAGAAGAATGCATGGTTTGGGGTAAGGACAGCGAAGAAACAGGTGAAACCTTGATCTTTGCAAGCATTCGTGCAGACTACGAAGAAGTAAAAGGTGCTATCGGAGAAAATTTTACCGATGAACAGGTAGCGGAACTCATCTGGAAGGAAATTGACAGTATCAATACAGGACTTCCTTTCTTCAAGCGTATCAAGAAGATCGATGTAAGGAAAGAGGAATTTGAAAAAACAACAGGAAAGAAGATCAAGAGATTTGTTGATTCCAATAAAGGGATGTAATCATTATTTTTTAGTTAAATTATGAACCATAATATATAAAGAAAGAGGAAATGACAATATGGAAACGACAAAGTCAGAAAACAGGTACCCTATGGTAGAATTGGACCTGAAGAAATTCAGGCATAATATCGACCAGGCGGTAAAAATCTGCGGAAAGCAGGGAATCGGCCTTGCCGGTGTGATCAAAGGTTTCACTGCAATACCGGAGGGGGTAAAACAATTTGCCGAAGCCGGCTGTGACTTTATTGCATCATCCCGTCTTGAGCAGATCGAAGGCGCAATCAAATACGGAATTAAAGCTACATACATGCTGATCCGTGTTCCGATGCTGAGCGAGGCCGAAGATGTGATCAGACTGACTGACATCAGCCTGAACAGTGAAGTGGAAGTGATGAAGGCTTTGAATAAGGAAGCTCTTCGCCAGGAGAAAAAGCATAAGGTGATCCTGATGATCGATCTTGGAGATCTGAGGGAAGGGTTCTGGGACAAAAAGGAACTGCTCGATGCAGCTTTGATGGTTGAAAATCAACTGGATGGATTATATCTTGCTGGTGTAGGAACAAATCTGGGCTGCTATGGATCCATTCTGGCAACTCCTGAGAAAATGAATGAGCTGATTGCAGATGCCGAAATGATTGAAAAAGCAATCGGACGCAAGCTTGACATCATTTCCGGCGGAGCGACCACATCCTTTCCAATGGTTCTGAACGGAACTATGCCTGAGAGGATCAACAACCTCAGAATGGGAGAAGGGATCATTCTTGCAAAAGACCTGAAGGATCTGTTTAAGCTTGATATGAGCTTTATGTATCAGGACGCATTCACCCTGAAAGCTCAGATCATTGAAATCAAAAACAAGCCAAGTTATCCTGTCGGCGAGCTTTCCTTTGATGCATACGGAAACGTCGGGACTTATGTGGACAGAGGGATCCGCAAGAGAGCGCTTCTCGGTATGGGCAAAGTTGACTTCGCTTTTCCTGATATGATCTATCCAAGAGACAAAGGAGTGGAAGCGCTGGGGGCCAGCAGTGACCATCTCATCATGGATATCGAGGATGCAGAGAGAACATTTAAAGTCGGAGATATCATGGAATTCGACCTGTGCTATGCGACGATCGTCTATGTGACCAATTCTCCGAATCTCAGGATCGTGTGCAAATAAATCCAGGAACTAATGAACAAGGCAAATAAAATAAAACTATATCGTATTCATACGGTATAGTTTTATTTTTGATATCATTGCTTATTTGCATTTGGTATCGGGTTTTGGCTTTATTGTACCTGATACATGCCGTGGCTGTTCATGTACTGAAAGAGCTGTTCACCGTGACCTTGCTCATCTTTTTGGATCTGCTGCAGTGCCTGTCTGACCGTAGGCTGTGCGGATTCGAAGATACTCTTGTCATATGAGCTGGATACGTATTTTTCCGTAGACAGCATGTCATGTAACAGCGTCTTGTCGGAGCTGTTTCCGCTGGAAACCTGGGACTTGGATTGACCTGCATTTTGTGCCATTTGCCCACCTAATTGAACTGACTGTAAGCCTTGCATATTCGTTTTCCCGGCGTTCTGACCTTGCTGTCCGGACTTTCCTTGTCCGCCGCTCTGCATATTGCCTTGCAGCATCTGATTGACCGTATCGTAATGCTTGTGTTCTTCACTGGAAAGCTTGTTGAACAGCTGGCTTAATTCGCTATCCTGGGTTTGCTGCGCATATGCTTTATACTTTGTAACACATAATTCTTCTTCACTTTTCAGATCCTCTAAAAACATTCTCTCTTTTTGACTTAATTGACTCTGCATTAAAAATCACCTCCACTCAATATAGTTTGGGTTAAAAAGCAAAAAATATGCAAATCAAATAAAAAGGGCTGATTTAGAATAAATAAGATTGTCATACAATTGCTATTTTTTACAAA
>Ga0183099_1000635_pt1 | contig 23872 bp, 17 predicted proteins | sample Biomet1_FD_127788 | JGI IMG/M metagenome (GOLD analysis project Ga0183099, IMG submission 127788) | Microbial communities from bioreactor (seeded with anoxic lake sediment) at LBNL, California, USA - Biofuel metagenome 1 | ecosystem: Engineered > Bioreactor > Anaerobic > Unclassified ...
ATATACCGCCCCCCAGCCGCACTGCCAAACACCGCTTGGATGTAGGGGCCGTAGCGGTTGATATCTGCCACCATGACTACGATGTCTTTCGGTGTCAGATTTGAGTCAGCGCCAAAGCGTTGCAGTAGTTGATCATGCAGCACTTCCACTTCCCGTAACGGGCTGTGACAACCATGCAGCACCAGCGATCGGTCATCTAAAGTCACGTTTCGTTTCGGCTTAATACGCGTGCCATCTTGCAGTTCCAGCAGATCTTGCTGCACCAGATGCAACAGGCTATCGCTGTTGATCTCCGCAAAGGCATCAATTTCCGCAGCACTGATCTCCGCCAGCAGCGCCAGATAATCACGCCCCTGTTTGCCTAGCGACACCAATAACGGGTTGCCCTGCTGTTCGCCGTCATCGCTGAACAGCCGTGCTAATTCGGTCTCGGGTAAGAGTGGCTGCTGCAATTCCGCCTGCTGCCAGCATTCACGACGCTGCGCCAGCAAGTTATTCAACACCCGTCGGTTAAACTGGTTCTCTTCCTGCAGATCGCCCCAGTAATAGCGACTCGGGTTGGTGAGCAGCAGATGCACTTCACAATGCTCGCCCAGCGCCATCAAGGCTTCCAGATAATGTGGCGGCAGCGAGGAAATACCAAACACAAACAATCGCTGCGGTAACACCGCGTTCGGTTTATCGGCTTGTAGCGTGTTGATAAAGCTGGAGAACAAATTCACCCGGTGCAGATGGCTGGCTTGCTGTTCGGTCAATGCTACCAATTTACGCCACAACACCGGCTGCCACGGCTGTGCTTCTGCACCCAGTGCGCCACCTTGCTCCCAATCAACAATCCAGTCCGGCCGATAGACCAGATATTGGTCAAACAGGTCGGCGATACGCTGGCACAATTGATAACAGCGACGGCCATCGTCGTCTTGCGCCAGATAACCGGCCAGCGGGGCAAACAACTCTTCCGTCATGCATTGCGGTAACAACTGCATCAGTCGCCACAACATCGCCGGTTTGGTGTAGGGGTTCTCTTTCGGCACATCTGGCAATACCTGATGAAACATCTGCCAGATAAAACTCGATGGCAGCGGGAAGACGATATTTGCTGCGACACCTAAGTCTTGTGCTAGGGCTTGTTTCAGCCACTGCGCCATGCCGGGGCTTTGAATCAGAATAGTTTCGGCCGCCAACGCCGGTTGCAGCGGTGACAATTGAATGAGATGTGCTAACAGACTTTTTAGAACATCCAACTGATTGGAGTGATAAACCCTGAACATGCCGCTTCCTGCATCTGCGCTGTTGATAGGTCGATAATAGAGGAAAGCGGCCTTTCACCACTATTCGTTTGAGCACAATCTGGGGAAAAATCGCTTTTTCAGCGAATCAGAAACTTTGTAGCATGACTTTTTGCAGTGATTTGCATCATAAAGTTGAAATATTACGCAGACAGGGCAAAAATGCGCATCTTGGTCACACCCTCACTCTGACCAATAACCTGAGCATGTAAAAAAACAAAACCGATAAATAGCCAAACTAACTCAATTAGCTTGAATCAAGTAATAATTACAGGACCCTTATGAACATCATGCGCAATGCCATTCCGGCTCTGCTGTGTGGTCTGACCCTGACCAGCCTGTCAGCGTCGGCCGTTGAATACCCGTTGCCTGCAGCAAACAGCCGTTTAGTTGGCCAGAATGTTGAGTATGTTGTCCCTGCTGACAGCAAACAACCTCTGGAAGCGATCGCTGCCAAATATCAGATCGGCCTGACTGGCATGATGGAAGCCAATCCGGGTGTCGACCCTTATCTGCCAAAACCAGGCAGCACACTGATCGTGCCGCATCAGCTGATCCTGCCGGATACCCCACGTCAGGGCATCGTGATCAACGTGGCGGAAATGCGTCTGTACTACTATCCGAAAGGCTCTAACACCGTAGAAGTGCTGCCAATCGGTATCGGTCAGCTGGGCACTGACACCCCGGAAAACTGGGTGACCTCCGTGCAACGTAAAAAAGCCAACCCAACCTGGACACCAACTGCCAAGGTGCACCGTGAATACGCCGCCAAAGGCGAGCCACTGCCAGCTGTAGTGCCTGCTGGCCCGGAAAACCCAATGGGTCTGTTCGCGCTGTATATCGGTAACCTGTATGCCATTCACGGCACCAACGCCAGTTTTGGTATCGGTCTGCGCGTTAGCCACGGCTGTGTGCGTCTGCGTAACGAAGACATTGAACATCTGTTCCATGCCGTACCGGTCGGCACCCGCGTGCAGTTCGTGAACCAGCCAGTAAAAGCCACCCAAGAACCGGATGGCCGTCGTTATCTGGAAGTGCACGAGCCACTGTCGCGCACGTTTGAAGAGCTGAACTCTGCCGCACCATCGACTTTAAGCATCAGCCCAGCGGTTGGTCGTTTCATTGCGAAAGCAGATACTGATTCTCATGTCGTGAAACAGGCATTTGAAGATCGCTCTGGCATTCCAACGCAAATCAATCCTTAAGCGGATCATGATAAGTACTCAAAACCTCGCTGCGGCGGGGTTTTTATTTACCTGCTTAAAATAATTTCTATTTGTTTTTCTTAACCAACCTTATATAAAATTCATTTTCATATAGAACAAAAAAATATTCGCATCTAATAGCCTTATTAAATATCCCATTTAGTTGTCAATATGTCATTCATTGCTATTTTTATGAATTATTATGCTGCAGCTAGTGTTGTGTGATGCATATCTCCTCTTGTTTTTAATAACCATCTAATCTCACTTGAAATAATAAAATGGTTTCCAACATCAATGGCCACATGGTCCAACAAGATAGGAGCTATATATGTTTAAGAAATTATCGTTAGTCAGCGCAATCAGTGCCATCTTAATTTCAGGCAGTGTTTATTCAGCATCAATGACGGTTGGCTTTTCGCAAATAGGTTCTGAATCTGGCTGGCGGGCCGCCGAAACATCTGTATCTAAATCGGAAGCGGCTAAACGAGGCATTACACTGAAAATTGCGGATGCACAGCAAAAACAAGAAAACCAAATTAAAGCCATCCGTTCATTCATTGCACAAGGTGTTGATGCAATATTCATCGCGCCAGTTGTGCAGACTGGGTGGGATCCGGTTTTAGAAGAAGCCAAAGAAGCGAATATCCCGGTATTCCTGTTAGACCGTAATGTTACGGTTAAAGACGACTCACTGTTTATGACGGGCGTTGCCGCTGATAGCGTTCATGAGGGCAACGTGGCCGCTAAGTGGCTGATCGATAGCATGAGCGGTAAGCAATGTAACGTCGTTGAGCTGCAAGGTACTGTCGGTGCCAGTGTTGCATTAGATCGTAAGAAAGGCTTCCAAGATGGTATAGCCAGCACCTCCAGCATTAAAATCATCCGTACCCAATCGGGTGATTTCACCCGCAGCAAGGGTAAAGAGGTTATGGAAAGCTTTATCAAAGCTGAGAATAACGGAAAAAATATCTGTGCCGTCTACGCCCATAATGATGATATGGCGATTGGTGCCATTCAAGCGATAAAAGAAGCCGGATTAAAACCAGGTAAAGATATTAAAATTATTTCTATTGATGGGGTGCCAGATATATTTAAAGCCATGTTAGCAGGCGAATCAAATGCATCTGTTGAATTAACACCAAACATGGCCGGCCCAGCGTTCGATGCGCTAATCTCTTATAAAGACAAAGGTGTTATTCCACCAAAAAGCATCACCACAGAATCAAAATTATTCCAGCCAGCCAATGCCAAAGAACAGTTTGAGTTAAAAAAGAATATGGGCTATTAACATTATCAGTAAAATTCCATATTAATTTCACACAAGAACACCATATAAATAGTTTTATATGGTGTTCTGTTTATGGAGTGCATATGCAGAATAATGACATCGTTTTGGATATTAAGGGAATGTGCAAAACATTTCCCGGTGTTAGAGCATTACATAATGTAGATTTCTCGCTGAAGAAAGGCGAAATAATGGCATTGCTCGGAGAAAATGGGGCTGGTAAATCGACATTGGTTAAAACGCTGACCGGAGTTTACCCTCGGGATGCCGGCACAATTTGCTTTGATGGTGAAATGATCAACCCCGCTAATACTGCACATGCCCAGCAACTGGGTATCGGCACCGTTTATCAAGAGGTCAATTTATTACCTAACATGTCGGTAGCCGATAATTTATTTATAGGCCGCGAACCCAAAAAATTTTACTTCATTGATCGAAAAAAGATGCTCCGTGATGCCAGCAATATCATGCGCAGCTATGGTTTCGACATGGATGTCACGCTACCGCTCAATCACTATTCTGTCGCCATGCAACAAATTGTCGCGATTGCCAGAGCCGTTTCCCTCTCAGCTAAAATACTCATTCTGGATGAGCCTACCGCAAGCCTTGATACCCATGAAGTAAAAATGCTGTTCAACATCATGCGAGACTTGCGCGCACAAGGGATCAGTCTGATTTTCATTACCCATTTTCTAGACCAAGTCTATGAAGTGTCTGATCGCATCACCGTGCTGCGCAATGGCGAATTGGTCGGAACCCGAGTCACGGCTGAACTTGACCAAATCGAGCTAGTAAAAATGATGCTCGGCCGTGAGCTGGAAGACAATGCACTGAAACGCGCAGGTCGAACCTTACACAGCCATAACCCGGTGGTGTCATTTAAGAATTACAGCAAAAAGGGGATCATCGAACCATTTGATCTGGCAGTGATGCCCGGCGAGATTGTCGGTTTAGCCGGTTTACTCGGCTCCGGTCGCACTGAAACGGCACAAGTTATTTTCGGCATTACACCAACCGACTCCGGTGAATGCCAAGTTAACGATGCAAACGTTAACATTCGTTCAGCCCGAGAAGCTTCCGCATTAGGCTTTGGCTTCTGCCCGGAAGATCGTAAAACAGATGGCATCATTGCCGCCGCATCAGTCCGCGAGAATATTATTCTGGCACTACAAGCTCAGCGTGGTTGGCTACGTTTAATTCCCAAAAAAGAACAAGACAACATTGCCGCGCGTTTTATTCAACAACTGGGGATCAAAACACCCAGCCCAGAACAAGCTATCCAGTTTTTATCCGGCGGTAATCAGCAGAAAGTGTTGCTGGCTCGCTGGCTGCTGACAAAACCTCAGTTTCTGATTTTGGATGAACCAACACGCGGTATTGATGTGGGGGCGCATGCGGAAATTATCCGCTTGATTGAATCATTGTGTGCAGATGGTTTGGCGCTACTGGTGATCTCATCCGAGCTGGAAGAGCTGGTTGGTTATGCTGACCGCGTTATCGTGCTGAAAGACAGAAAACAAGTAGCAGAAATTCCAACAGAGGAACTTTCTGTTCCGGCCATCATGAAAGCGATCGCGATGTAAGGACTGAACGAACATGACCCCCTCAATTTTACCCTTGTCGGAAAAAGTTCCGACCTTCAAAAAAAGCTTACCGAAAGGCAGCGCTCAATTTGCGGCATTGATATTAGTGCTATTAATAAACAGCCTCGTCGCCGATCATTTTTTCTCAATTCAACTGCAAGATGGGCGACTGTTCGGGAGTTTGATTGACATACTCAACCGCTGCGCACCCGTTGCCCTACTCTCACTTGGCATGACGCTCGTCATTGCCACTGGCGGTATCGATCTCTCCGTTGGCGCCATCATGGCAATCAGTGGCGCCACGCTGGCCAGTATGGCCGCCGACTATCCTCTGCCAGTGATTCTGTGTTCTGCGCTGGTCGTCGGTGCGCTTTGCGGTCTATGGAATGGGTGTTTAGTGGCTGTATTCAAGATACAACCCATCGTAGCAACTCTAATATTAATGGTAGCCGGTCGTGGCATTGCCCAACTTATCACCAAAGGCCAAATCATTACCTTCAACAATGACGCACTGGCTTGGTTTGGTAACGGCTCGTTTCTATTTGTACCAACGCCGATCGTCATTACCATTCTGGCAGCCATTCTGATCTGGTTACTCACGAAAAAAACCGCATTAGGTTTATTCATTGAAGCCGTAGGCATCAACATCCGAGCCGCCAAAAATGCCGGCGTGAACACACCGATGGTGGTGATTGCGACTTATATTTTGAGCGGCATTCTCGCTGCATTGGCTGGAATTATTGTTGCCGCAGATATTCATGGCGCAGATGCGAACAATGCCGGTTTGTGGCTGGAGATGGATGCCATTCTAGCGGTCGTCATTGGTGGAACATCGCTCATGGGCGGACGGTTTAATTTACTGCTTTCACTCATCGGCACGCTCATTATTCAGGGAGTGAATACCGGCATTCTCTTATCTGGCTACCAACCGCAATGGAATTTGATCGTGAAAGCGGTTGTCGTGCTGCTCGTCTTGATTTTGCAATCACCAGCCATTATTCGTTTCATCAAAAGAGGTCGTCATCATGCTTAAACGCCATTTATCGCTGGTGATCACCATCAGTGTTTTTATCATTGGCTATCTGATTTGTTTACTGTCCTTTCCGGCCTTTCTATCTACCCGAATAGTTTGCAATATCCTGACTGACAACGCATTTCTTGGCATTGTTGCTGTTGGTATGACATTCGTTATTCTATCGGGCGGCATCGATCTTTCTGTTGGTGCCGTCATTGCCTTTACCGGTGTTTTTCTGGCGAAAATGCTCGGTGACTGGGCCATTGCACCGCAATTTGCGATCCCTCTTATTCTCATCATGGGGGCTTGTTTTGGTGCGTTTATGGGATGGTTAATTGATTCATTAAAAATACCGGCGTTTATTATTACACTGGCCGGTATGTTCTTCTTACGAGGCACCAGCTTCCTCATTTCTGAACAATCATTACCCATTGATGATCCTGTTTTCAGCGCGCTTTCCCGCATGTCATGGCACATTGTCGGGGGTGGACGCTTAAGTCTGTTGGCCATCATCATGCTGGTGGTTGTGCTTGTCGGGATCTTACTGGCAACCCGTACCCGCTTTGGTAATAACGTTTATGCCGTCGGCGGTAACGCAACCTCGGCAGAACTGATGGGCATCTCCATTCGTCGCACGACCATTGGCATCTATATGTTATCAACCACCATCGCCACCATCGCGGGCATTGTGTTTGCTATCTACACGTCTGCCGGTTACCCATTAGCTGCCGTAGGCGTAGAGCTGGATGCTATTGCCGCGGTCGTTATCGGTGGAACATTGCTTACAGGCGGGGTTGGAACAGTATTTGGTTCCTTATTTGGCGTATTAATCCAAGGGCTGATACAAACCTATATCAATTTTGACGGTACCCTGAGTTCATGGTGGACAAAAATCATCATTGGTATTTTGTTGTTCAGTTTCATCGGGCTGCAACGTCTACTTTCCGCTTTTTCTGAAAACCAAAAAGCCAGCAAACCGACCTTACTCGCTGTCCGTGAGAATATTCCTATGAATTGAAAAATCACTGGAGGTCCGACTATAAGTTGCGCATAACTGTTCTATTAGCGAAAGACAAATAGGTTTGAACAAGATGACAGGTAAGAAGCGGGAGGGGTTACAACAGAAAAATAGACTCAGAAACAAGAAATGAGGTATTCAGGAAGCCCAAAAATGATGAGGCACCGCTAAGCAGTGCCACATCAAGAGGATTATTCTTAAAAGAAAAATTATTTCTTGTAAGAAGTAGCCAGGTTGTCCAGACGAGCGTTAGCGCGAGCAGCTTCTGCTTTAGCGTCAGCAACGTCAGCAGCCAGTTTGCTCTGACCGTCTTTGATTGAACCAACTTCAGTAGCCAGCTGGTCGATTTTACCAGTCAGGGTCTGAACGTCAGATTCGATTTTAGAAGTGTTCGCACAACCAACCAGCAGGGTTGAGCTCAGAGCGATGGTGCCCAGCAGTACTTGATACTTGTTCATGATAACTCCTTTGACTTTATTAGGATGGCTTCAAAGCCTCAATAGTATGACACAAAAACGGTCATACGAATCAATACTAACGGAGATTTTTTTGCATTTTGCACCAAAAACTCACCGTACTGATCCTTGGCGCTATCTTCTCCGATTTGTGCTCAGCAAACAATCGCTATGATAGGACTCAGACAGAAAAAACACGAAAATTACCCTGTTACATCAATTTCTGACCGATTTTCCTGCCATAGCCGAGTCATTTGCGTCACCAGATCGGCCCGAGTATAAGGTTTCGTCAACAATGGCCAATTTAACGTCGCCACCTGTTCACTAAAATCATGGCCGCTGACCAACAACAACTTTAACTTGCCATTGAGCTGTTGTGCCTGTTGCACCACTTCGATTCCACTGGCCTGACCGGGCAGCACAATATCGCTGATGAGTAACTGAACATCGGGGATGGTTTTCACCCACGTGAGTGCCTGTGCACCACAATCGGTATCCATCGTCAGACAACCCATGCTGTGCAGATACTCGCACAAGGTTTGCCGCACATCGGCCTGATCTTCCAGCACCACCACCAAGGGCATTTCGTTCGCGGACCAGACCGGCGTTGGAGTCGCCGCTGAGGGTAATGCCACCGGTTCGGCTTCTGCACAGGGTAATTGCAGACGCACACAGCTGCCGCGATGCGGTTCACTGTCAATTTGCACACGGCCACCCGACTGGCGCACAAAGCCATATACCATGGATAAACCGAGTCCGCTGCCCTTCCCGGCTGCCTTGGTGGTAAAAAACGGCTCAAACACCCGCTGCAACACTTCGACGGTCATACCGCAGCCTTGGTCGATCACTTCCACCGTAACCATATCCTGTACCCGGCCACTGGTGCGCTCAACGCGCTGGTTGAATAAGCGGATGCGGATGGTGCCGCTACGCCCCTCCATCGCATCACGCGCATTGACCACCAGATTGAGCAGGCTATTTTCCAGCTGGTTGGCGTCCATCCAGGCGGCACGCAACCCCGGCTGAATATCCAGCTCCAGCCGTAAGCTAGCCGGTAAGGAGTGTTCCATCAATTCGCGCAGGTTGGTAACCAGTTCCGCCAAATCAATCGCACGCGGACGCAACGCCTGTTTACGCGAGAAAGCCAGCAGACGCTGCGTCAATTGCGCACCACGCTCAGCGGCTTTATACGCGCGCTCAATCCGCTGGCGGGTGCGTTCTTCCAGCTCATCGGTCTGCAGCAGCTCCAGATTGCCTAAGATCACCGCCAGCAGATTATTAAAGTCATGCGCAATACCGCCGGTCAGATGCCCGACTGCTTTCATCTTCTGACTGTGGATCAACTCCGCTTCCAGCGTTTTACGATCGGTTCGATCCAACACCATGCTGGCGATACTCTTGTTGGTCAGCCGGTTCAAGCGCAATTCAACATACCGCTCACCGGCCAGCTGCAGTTCCAAGGTCAGCACGCTGTCATCATCGCGCCACAAGTGATCGGGCGATAACGGCTTGCCGTCACTGCGCTGGGCGCCATGCCGTTGCAAGCGTTGTAATAATTCACGGAAATGACAGCCGTGGACGATCTGCTCCATCTGCAGTAAGGAAGCGTACTGCGGGTTACACACCACCAGCGCACCATTGGCATCAAACAGCGCAAAACCATCACGAATGGAAAGGAAGGTAGTTTCCAGCTGGATGCTTTTTTCTTTAAACAGCTTGGTGACACGCGCCAGTGAGGCGGCATTGTTGGCAAACACGTTAAACGCCCGCGCCAGATCGCCGAGTTCATCTTGCCGGTGCAACGCCGGCACCCGCACCGTGCGTTCACCCTTGGTCAGCCGGGTCATGGCATCGGCAATCGCCGACACCAGTACACCGAGGTTGTCATAAATAAAATTACCCGCCAGTGCGGTAATGATCACGGCCAATAAACCAAATATTTCAATGGTAAAGGTGCTGGTTTGTAGCTCGTTGTGCGTGCGTTCAGCGCGGGTGCTGGCCGAGCTCACGACCAATTCCACATATTGGTTGATGTCTTGGTCTAACAGGCTGACCAAGGCCTTGATGCGGAAGGTGTGATAGGCCACCGCCAGATCACTGTCTTGCAGTTTCTGATTCAAGATATCCACTGGCAGCAACGTATCGCACAGCACATGCAAGGTCTGTTGTCGGTGCGGGTCGGCGCTTGATATCGACTCACTCCACTTTTGTCTGATCTCTGCGAGTTTCTTCAGCACATCCGGCGAGGCCGGAATCGTTAACGTCATGGTTAGCATGTCGTTTAACAGCGATTGTTCCAGCTTGGTCGGCCAACCTTTTTCATCTTCTTTGGCCAGTAATTCCAATTGCGATTGTGCCTGATAAATAATGCCGAGCAGATCGTGGCGTTCCAGATGTCGTTGCCGAGTCAGGTCTAACAACCGGCGAACACTGTCTTGTAATTCATTGCTGCGCTGATGAATACGGTCGATGAGTTGCGGTTGCTTCTGTGCCAGCGGTGCAGCCGCCATTTTGGCTAATGAATTTTGCAGCGATTGCAGGGCATTTTTCAGTTGTCCTGATTCACTTTGATACTCCAGTGCACCGATCACCTGCGTCAGACTCACCGCGACGGTCGCCACTTTTGCGGTATTTACGCCGACTTCCATGCCGCTGTTCATTTCCATCAGCGTACTTTCTTGCATTTCTGTCAGTAATTTTCCGGCATTGTTAAAACCAAACACCGCGATAATGCCGGTTGCCAGGGTGAGTGCCACCACCAGCACATTGAATAATAACAACCGACCTTTTACACCAGAAAAGAACGGATATCGACGAGCAGCACTCAGTGGCATAACTGATTCTCACAACAAAAATGGCCTCCAGATTAGCGGCTGCTAAGGCTGAACAGAAGCGCCATTAACAATATGACAATTGTTAATCACACAAAACATACGCCATTTACACACCGATGTTTTACTGCTGCCATGAAACTTCACCATGAGGCAGATGATGAGCGATAAAAAACCTATTTTGGAGATGAAAAACATCGCCAAACGCTTCGGCCAGTTCTACGCCCTGAAAGATGTCAGTCTGACTGTCTATCCCGGCGAAGTGCATTCCCTGATGGGGGAAAATGGTGCCGGTAAAAGTACCCTAATGAAAATTCTGGCCGGCGCTTACACGGCCACTGCCGGTGAAATTTTTATTGATGACAAGCCTTATACCATCAACGGACCGAAAGATGCGTTGAATGCCGGCATTACGCTGATTTATCAGGAAATTAATCTGGCACCGAATCTGACGGTAGCCGAGAACATCTTCCTCGGCTCTGAAATTTCACGTCATGGTTTGGTTAACCGCCAGAAAATGGAAGAAGAAACACAGGTGGTTTTAGATCGTTTGGCTGCGCGTTTTAAAGCCTCCGCTCAAGTAGCCAGCCTGAGTATCGCCGAACAACAGCAAGTCGAAATTGCTCGCGCATTACACCGTAACAGCCGCGTGCTGGTGATGGATGAACCGACGGCGGCACTCTCTTCTCGCGAAACCGATCGTCTGTTTGACCTGATCAAAAAACTCCGCAGTGAAGGCATGGCGATTATCTATATCAGCCATCGGATGGCGGAAATTTATGAGCTGTCTGATCGCGTCAGCGTGCTGCGTGACGGCCAGTATATCGGTAGCTTGATGCGCAGCGAACTGTCGGCCAGTGAGCTGGTGCGCATGATGGTCGGTCGCCCCCTGAATGATCTGTTCAACAAAGATCGTGATATTCCAAAAGGTAAGATGGTGTTGGAATGCCAGGATCTCACCGATGGCAACAAGGTGTTATCAGCATCGCTGCAAGTTCGTGCCGGCGAAATTATTGGTTTATCCGGCCTTGTGGGTTCTGGCCGTTCTGAACTGGCCCAGATGATTTTTGGCGCGGAGAAAAGGCTGTCTGGCAGCATCCGGCTGAATGGTAATCCGTTGCAGATCAACAACCCCCGCGATGCCATTGCCTCCGGCATTGGTTTTCTGACGGAAAACCGCAAAGAGCAGGGTTTGTTTCTGGAAATGACCGTCCACGACAATATTGTGATGGCCACCATCGAACGTGATGGCAAATTTGGTGTGCTGAATGAACAGAGAAACCGCGCCATTAGCGACACCTCTATTAAAGCACTGAATATCCGAGTTCCGCACAGCCAAGTCGCAGTCGGTGGTCTTTCTGGTGGCAATCAGCAGAAATGTCTGATCTCCCGTTGGGCCGCGATTCATCCCAAGTTATTGATTCTTGATGAACCAACGCGCGGCGTTGATGTGGGAGCCAAAAGTGAAATTTACCGGATGATGACGGATATGGCACGCAAAGGCGTGGCCATTCTCATGATCTCCAGTGAATTGCCGGAAATCGTAGGTATGAGTGACCGCGTTTATGTCATGCGCGCTGGCAGTATTGTTGGCGAGTTAGACAATGAGGCGATCACGCAGGAAAACATCATGGAGCTGGCTACGGGTGCAACCCACCACATGGCTGGCGCGGAAGTGGCATGAGAGAGAACCAGGAATGAGTAATTCTATGAGCACACCCAATACCCAAATTGGGGATAAAACCCCAAACAAAAAGTTCAACATGAATAACATGGTGCAATCACTCGGCATCCTTCCGGTTCTGATCCTGCTGTGTGTAGGGTTCAGTATTCTGGCGCCGAACTTTGCCACTGAATCAAACCTGATGAATATCGTGCGACAGTCGTCCATCAACATGGTGCTGGCAGCGGGGATGACGTTCATCATCATCACCGGTGGTATCGATCTGTCGGTGGGTTCTATTCTGGGCTCCACCGCGGTGATCGCGATGGTCACCTCGCTTGACCCGGCATTCTCATCGTTTGCGGTGCCAGCAGCACTGATGGCAGGTTTGCTGATGGGCGTATTGAACGGTGTGATGGTCGCGTATGTTGGCCTGCCGCCATTCATTGCCACGCTCGGTTCCTATACCGCACTCCGAGGTGCTGCTTATTTGCTGGCCGATGGCACCACAGTGATCAACAGCAATATTAGTTTTGAATGGATTGGTAACGCCTATTTAGGCCCTATCCCTTGGTTGGTGGTGATTGGCTTCTCCGTCATCGCGGTTTGCTGGTTCATTCTTCGTAAAACCACACTGGGTATGCATGTCTATGCGGTCGGTGGCAATGCTCACGCGGCACGCCTGACCGGTATCAAAGTCGGCATGGTTTTAACCTTCGTTTATGCCATTACTGGCTTACTCTCTGGGCTGGCCGGCGTGATGAGTGCATCACGTCTGTATAGCGCAAACGGTAATCTGGGGGTGGGATATGAACTGGACGCTATCGCAGCCGTTGTGTTGGGTGGCACCAGTTTGTCCGGTGGTACCGGCCGCATCACTGGTACCTTAATTGGCGCACTGATTATCGCGTCAATGAATAACGGGATGACACTGATGGGCGTTTCTTACTTCTGGCAGCTGGTTATCAAAGGTGGCGTGATCATCTTCGCAGTAGTGCTGGATAAATATCGTTCTAGTAAACACGCAACAGCTTAAACATGATGTTTAAGCCTCTAATAATGAAAGCTTCTCAACAAAAACCGTGGAGTACAATGACTATGCGTTTGAACAAACTGATGACCGCGTTCCTTGCAGCAGCCGTAATGACAACAGCACCATTGGCACAGGCCAAAGACCTGAAATCCATCGGTGTCACCGTAGGTGACTTGGCTAACCCGTTCTTCGTGCAGATCACCAAAGGTGCTGAAATGAAAGCGCGTGAGCTGGCCGGCAAAGACGTTAAAGTCACGCTGGTATCCAGTGGCTATGACTTGGGTCAACAAGTAAACCAAATTGATAACTTCATCGCAGCGAAAGTCGACATGATCGTACTGAACGCCGCTGACTCTAAAGGTATTGCCCCAGCGGTAAAACGTGCTCGTGATGCGGGTATCGTGGTGGTTGCGGTTGACGTAGCAGCAGAAGGTGCTGACGCAACAGTAACCTCAAACAACACCCAAGCAGGTGAATTGGGTTGCCAATACATTGCTGACAAACTGCAAGGTCGTGGTGACGTAGTGATCATCAATGGTCCACCAGTATCTGCGGTTACCAACCGTGTTGATGGTTGTATGACCACACTGAACAAATACAAAGACATCAAAGTGTTATCTTCTAACCAGAACGGTAAAGGTAGCCGTGAAGGTGGCTTGGAAGTGATGACCTCGCTGTTAGCTGCACATCCAAAAATTGATGCGGTATTCGCAATCAATGATCCAAGTGGTATCGGTGCCGACCTGGCCGCGAAACAAGCACAACGTAATGAATTCTTCATCGTGGGCGTAGACGGCTCACCAGATGCAGAAGAAGTGCTGAAACGTGGTAACACCCTGTTCGTTGCTACGCCAGCGCAAGATCCACAAGTTATGGCCTCAAAAGCAGTAGAAATTGGCTATGACATTCTGCAAGGCAAAGAAGGCCCTAAAGAACCTGTGCTGATCCCAGTAAACATGATCACCAAAGAAAACGTGGCTGATTATAAAGGCTGGACAGCAAAATAAGTCACTCCATATGACACGCCGCCGCAAGGCGGCGTTTTTGCCACTGTGGTCAGCGCTCAGTTTCCGCCTTAAACGCTAATTGAACGCTGACCAGACTGGCAACCCTCTTGTTGGAGCCGATTTATGTACCTGGGTATTGATTTAGGTACTTCCAGCCTGAAAGTCATTGTGCTGGATACCGACGAACGCATCATCGACAGTGTGAGCATGCCACTGACGGTACAACACCTGCAGCCCGATTTCAGCGAGCAAAATCCGCACGACTGGTGGCAGGCGCTGCAACAGGCCATGCTGCAACTTAAAACCCGCCAACCCGCCGCACTGCGTCAGATCAAAGGCATCGGTTTCAGTGGCCAGATGCACGGCGCCACGTTGCTGGATGAAAAAGGCCAGATCTTGCGCCCCTGTATTCTATGGAACGATGGTCGCAGCACAGCAGAGTGTCGCTGGCTGGAGCAACGCGCTGATTTCATCGGCATCACTGGCAACCGCGTGATGGCTGGTTTTACCGCGCCAAAACTGCTGTGGGTACAACGTCACGAGCCCGATATTTTTGCCCGCATCGCCCATGTGCTGCTGCCCAAAGATTATCTGCGTTATCGCATGAGTGGCGACTTCGCCAGTGACATGGCCGACAGCGCCGGCACCTTATGGCTGGATACCGCCCGCCGCGAGTGGAGCGAAGAGTTGCTGGTGGCCTGTAATCTCACCGTCAGTCAGATGCCGGAATTGTATGAAGGTAATCAGGTAACCGGCACGTTATACGATGCGTTAGCCGATGACTGGGGTGTACCGCGTAACACGCCGCTGATTGCCGGGGCCGGTGATAACGCCGCCAGCGCCATTGGCCTTGGTGTCGTTAAGGCGGGTGATGGCTTTGTCTCGCTCGGCACATCCGGCGTTATTTTTTCCGCCTCTGATCAGTATTACGCCAACCCGCAGCAAGCGGTGCACAGTTTCTGTCATGCCCTGCCCGATCGCTGGCATCAGATGGCGGTAACACTCAGCGCCGCCGCATCCTTAAGCTGGTTTTCCCGACTGACTGCCACGCCGGAAGCACAACTGGCGCAAGAAGCCGAACAACATGATGTGGGCGATGTGCTATTCGCCCCGTTCCTGAATGGTGAACGCACACCGTGGAATAACCCGCATCTACGTGGCGCATTCTTTGGTCTCGCCGACTCGCATCAACGCGGTCATTTAGCGCGCGCCGTCATGGAAGGCGTTGCCTTTTCACTGGCCGATGGTTATCGCGCGTTGCAGCAAGCCGGTTGCGCTCCGCATCAGATGATTGCCACCGGTGGCGGTGCTCGTAGCCAGTTCTGGTTACAAATGATTGCCGATCTCACGCAATGCCGCATCATCGTGCCAACGTATGCCGATGTCGGTGCCGCCTTTGGCGCTGCCCGACTGGCCCGCTTAGCCATCGAACCGGAAGCCTTATCACACCTGACTTCGCACGCCGTACCTGCGACAGCCATCATCCGACCACAATCACAACCCGAGCTGCAGGCACGCTATCAGCGTTATCAGCAGCTCACACGCTGGTTGTGCCAACAGGAGGGGTAAATGCGTCGTTCACAACTCAATGAAATTTTAGCTGACAGCCAAGCGTTGTTCGCCAAACACCAAATCGCTCTGCCGCCGTTCGCTCATTTCACGCCCAACGAATGGGCCAAACACGATCTTAGCCGTTTTCAGGAAGTGTTCGACCTGCAATTAGGTTGGGATGTCACCGACATGGGCAGTAATGATTTTGCCTCGACGGGTCTGACGCTGTTTACCCTGCGTAACGGCTCGGTCGGCGGTAAACCCTACCCAAAACCGTATGCTGAAAAAATCATGATCAGCCGCGAAGGCCAAGTTACGCCCTGCCATTTTCATTGGTACAAGATGGAAGACATCATTCATCGCGGCGGCGGCAACATGATCATTGAACTGTATAACCGCACCACCGATGAACAGTGTGACGATACCGATATCGAAGTGGTGCTCGACGGCGAACGTCAACGGCATAAAGCCGGCAGTCGCCTGCGCTTAACTGCGGGACAAAGCATCACGCTGACGCAAGGTCTGTATCACTCGTTCTGGGCTGAACCCGGTTTTGGCCCGGTGATTTTGGGTGAAGTTTCTATGGTGAATGATGATCGGTGTGATAACCGGTTCCTGCAGCCACAATCCCGTTTCAGTGAAATTGAAGAAGACGAATCGCCGTTGCACATTTTGTGTAACGAATATGCCCGTTTCCTACCGCTACAGGAGCCATCGTTATGTCGCTGATTTCTCTCGCTCAGGGTTTATCGCATGCCCGTGAGCATGGTTATGCTTTAGGTGCGTTTAATGTGCTGGATACCCACTTCCTGCGCGCGCTGTTTGCCGCCGCCGAAGCCCAACGCTCACCATTCATTATCAATATCGCCGAAGTGCATTTTAAATATGTGTCGCTGGATGCCATCTGTGCCGCCATCAAAGCGGAAGCAGCCTTACACAATATTCCGGTGGTGCTGAATCTCGACCATGGCACCAGCTTTGACGCGGTGATGAAAGCCATTCGTCTGGGCTTTACCTCAGTGATGTTTGATGGCTCGGGCTTAAGTTACGAAGAGAATATTCGCCAGACGGCGGAAGTGGTGAAGATGTGCCACGCGCTTGGCATTTCGGTGGAAGCGGAACTGGGCGCAGTCGGTGGTGACGAAGGCGGCTCGCTGTACGGTTCATGCGACAGCAGTAAATTTACCGACCCGAGCAAAGCCACCGATTTTGTCACCCGCACCGGCATCGACGCGCTAGCAGTGGCGATTGGTAATGCGCACGGTAAATATCGTGGTGAACCCAAACTCGACTTCCCGCGCCTGCAAGCCATTCAAGAACAGACCGGTTTGCCGCTAGTGTTGCACGGTGGTTCCGGCATCAGTGATGCTGATTTCCGCAAAGCGATTTCGCTCGGCATTCACAAAATCAACTTCTACACCGGTATGTCACAAAATGCGCTGGTGGCCGTTGAGCAAGCGATGCAGCATCGCGAAACCGCCTACGATGAACTGGCACACATGCTGATGGGCATTGAAACGGCCATTCAAAGCACGGTGGAAGAGCAGATGCAGATCTTTGGCAGCGCAGGTAAAGCCTGATGAGCGCCCCTCGCTGTGGCATTCTCGCCGCTGGCACGCTGCTGGTTGATCATGTGCACCTGATTGACGACTGGCCGGAACAGGGGCGACTGGCCACCATTCTGCATACGGAAAATGCCACTGGCGGCGCAGTACCTAACGTATTGCGCACGCTGGCACGGATGAAAACCGGTCTGCCTCTCGCGGCGGCCGGCTTGCTGGGCGATGATCTGGATGGTGAGTTCATTCGTCAGTGTCTCAGCGACGATGATATTGATTGTCGCTGGCTGCAAACCGCCCCCCACCCGACCAGCATGACGCAGGTGATGACCAATCATCGCAACGGGCAACGCACCTTCTTTCACTCGCATGGCAGTAATGCCGCGTTTGACAGCCGCGTGTTATCCGATCTGCACAGCCATCACCGCATTTTGCATCTGGCTTATTTGTTATTGCTGCAACAACTGGAAGCCGCCGATGAGGAATACGGTGTTGTCGCTGCTCGCCTCTTCCACCAATTACAGCAAGAGGGCTATCTGACCTCGCTGGATCTGGTCTCTATCGATGATCCAGAACGCGCCAAACGCGTGGTGTTACCGACGCTGCCGTATGTCGATTACCTGATCATCAATGAACTGGAAGCCGCGACCTTAACCGGGCAACCACTACGCATGGCCAACGGCAAACCCGATCTGATCCAAATTCCGCATGCAGCGAAAAGCCTGCTGCAACACGGCGTGCAACATGTGGTGGTGATCCACTGCCCGGAAGGTGCTTGGGCGGAAAGCCGTCACGGCGACAGTATATTTATACCGTCGTATTGGATTGAACCGCAGGAAATTGCCGGCACCGTCGGCGCGGGCGATGCGTTTTGTGCCGGGGTGTTATATGGCCTGCATCAGGAGTGGAGTCTGCGCGATACGTTACAACTGGGTAATGCCTGTGCGCGGTTTAACCTACGCAGCACCAACGCCATTGATGGCGCGGCGACGCTGACCGAGTTACAGGCGTTTATAGCACAACAAGCGAAGGGTAACGGAGGTGATCAGGCTTTATGAACGACGGTTACTTCGCGCGACATGACGTAGCCAGCACCACGGATGGTGCGGATATATTCCGGCTGTTTCGGGTTGGGTTCGATTTTCCGGCGCAGGCGCATGATCAACACATCGATGGTGCGGTCGAACACATCCAACGCGTCGCTGTGCGTCATCTCCAGCAGTTGATCGCGGGTCAGCACTTTGCGCGAGTTTTTCAGCAGCACCGTCAGCAGCGAATATTCGCCTTGCGTCAGCTCAATGTCGTCGCCATCGGGGGTGTGCAAACGACCGGTATGGGTGTTGAGCAACCAACCATCGAAACGATAACCAGGGCCACTGATCGGCACCATGACACTGCGTTGCGGCGTTTCACCCACCGGTGTGCGGCGCAACACGGCTTTCACGCGGGCCACGACAATACGCGGCACAAAGGGTTTGGCGATGTAGTCATCAGCGCCCATTTCCAGGCCCACGATCATGTCTGATTCGGTGGCCAGACCGGTCAGCATAATGACGGGTAGATCAGGGAATTGCAGGCGGATTTGTTGTAACAATAACAGACCGCTCATGTCAGGCAGCATTAGATCCAGCAGTACCAGTGCAATATCAGGTTCCTGCTGCAACGTCTGCAGAGCTGATTGCGCAAGATGACAGGTTCGAACATCGAACACATGTTCGCAGAGGACATCGGTCAGCAATTCGCAGATAGCGACGTCATCGTCCACGACCAGGATCTTGTTTTTCATTATGAGGTCCGTGCTTATTTTTAGAGATAAACCAAATTGTAGTCATTTGTGACGTCAAAACCAGAGAACGAACAATGAACTGTGAGCTGACCAACTTCAGCTACATCAAACAATAAGAGGAAATAAACCGTGCGCATCGGAATTGATTTAGGTGGAACCAAAATTGAAGTTATCGCGCTGGATAACGATGGTGGCGAGCTGTTCCGCAAACGAGTGCCAACGCCTCGCCATGATTACCAGCAGACCCTTAATGCTATAACCGGTCTGGTGCTGGATGCGGAAGCCGCCACCAGCAAAAAAGGTTCGGTGGGTCTGGGCATTCCCGGCACCATTTCGCCATTTACCGGCAAAGTGAAAAACGCCAACTCCACTTGGCTGAATGGCCAGCCGCTGGATAAAGATCTGGAAGCCCTGCTCGATCGCCCCGTACGCATTGCTAATGACGCCAACTGTCTGGCGGTATCGGAAGCAACCGATGGCGCCGGTGCCGGCGGTAAAGTGGTGTTTGCCGTCATCATCGGCACCGGTTGTGGTTCTGGCATTGCCATCAATGGCCGCGTACATGCCGGTGGTAACGGGATTGCCGGTGAATTTGGTCATAACCCGCTACCTTGGATCGACGAGGACGAGTGGAACTACCAAAACGTCACACCTTGTTATTGTGGCAAAAAAGGCTGCATCGAGACTTATGTGTCAGGCACCGGTTTTGCCAACAGCTATAAATTCAACACCGGCATCGAACGCAAAGGCGCGGAAATCATGGCGCTGGTGGCCGAGGGCGATGTCGCCGCGACCAAAGCCATTGAAGATTACGAACGCCGTCTCGCCAAAGCATTGGCGCACGCCGTCAACCTGATGGACCCGGACGTGATCGTGTTAGGCGGTGGCATGAGTAACGTGGAACGCATCTACGACAACATTCCACGCCTAATGAAGGAATACGCCTTCGGTGGTGAGTGTGAAACCCCCGTGCGCAAAGCCCTGCACGGCGACTCCAGCGGGGTGCGGGGTGCAGCCTGGCTGTGGCAGCGCGACGATCTGTAAGAAAAAGAAAAGAAGAAGAGGGAGAGCCATCACTGGCTCTCCCTCTTTTGTTACTACTCATTTTCTGCTCAGATTTTTTACAACTGACTGTAGCCCTTACTTAGCCGGAAACAGTACTTGCAATCGCGCCTTCATAGTCGGGCTCAACGGTTTGTAAAGCCGAGCATTGTAGGAAGCATTAAACGGAATACCTTGCGTGGTCAGATCGACAAACTGAATGGATGGGTCCTGATACGCAGCTTCATTCGAACAGGCTGGCGAAGCGTACTGAATGGCACCTTGCTGCCGACTTGGATCCATAGCGGGTAGCGGAACGGCAGCTGATGTGGCCGCGACATTCGAATAACACAGCGTCTGATCAGTCGGCGACGTGGCAACATTCAGCTTCTGATAGTTGACCGGATTCGCCGTCAAATTCCCGTGCACGATCTGCTGGGCAGCAATCGCCATCTTTCTTGATGTGGCAGCCGGTGTTCCCTCCGCAAAAGCCGGATCTACATCCACCGCCTCGATAGCAACGTTGTAATCGCTGTTGAGGAATATTTCGAAGGTGCGGAACTGCTGAGGAAAATCGCGCAGCGAAGAGGTTTCCACCTGCCAGAACCCTTTTTCCGGCTCGTTGACTGTATCTGGCGAAACGAACGCTTTAACGTGGTTGAGATGACGATGGCCTGAGATCCACATCAGCAGATTAGGGGTGTTCTGCAGCTTGTCCACCAACCCTTTGATGGTGACTGCATTCTGAGCCGTAGTAGATCGGTCGCCAAACGGATTAGTCGACGCATCATAGCCTCCCAGCCACCACTCCAACTCGGTACCAATATTGCTGACCGCGATCGGGATATGTGCGGCAATAATCATCAGTTGATTGTTGCGCTGACCATCATCAAGTTCTGCCTGCAACCAAGTCCAGCGGGTGGCATCCAGAAAACCATGACCGTGAATATCAATCGAACCATCATCTTCACGTTGAGTATCGTCCAACACGATCACTTTGAGCGGGATGTTGGATTTAGGCATAAAGCTGTAGCAAGCAAAACCTGCACGTTCACTCTCAGGAACCAGATTATAGTTCGGATTAGATGAAACCAGATTAAAGCCGTGACCGACTGGGCTACTGCTGGTATTGAAAAATTCATGGATCCACTCTTCACGGTGCAACGAGCGACGATCTGGATCAGCCACCACTTTAGGGGCTGAAGCAACATCGTCTACCGAGCCCGTATGAATGACCGCGCCATCTGCACTATCACCATCGATAACGCCCTGATAGTAATGAGCCATGGCCGCTGTGACTGGGTTGGCATCATCCAGCCGACTTTTGTCGAATAAGGCCGAGAACGTAGTTAGGTTTGGTGTCAATATCTCGTTGGGTACAGACCAAATCGAATCGCTGAGATACGAACCCTGTAGGTTAGATTCATAGACGGGGAAAGAACCAATCATGAAATGATCGTGATTGCCCAGCGTCTGATAAAAGGGGATCGATTTGTCGAGCCCAGCCGCCTTGAATGGCTTTTGGTAATCGACCTTATCGGCCCCTTTATGGTCACCGGAGCTGGGGGTGATCACCTTGCCATCGAGAATATCTATATACCAGCGCAACTCGTTATACATGGTGCTGTTGCTGACATCACCCAGCGAGAGAACAAAGTCGAGTGGATCTTGCTTATTCAGCGAATTGGCCGTTTGGATGGCAGCATCAAATACCTGAGGCGTATAAGACATGACCCCTGAATAGATAGACGTGTTCTGACCAGCATAGCCCGGATTATTTTGCTGGATATAAATCAGCTGATTGGGTGCTTCCTTGTCCGTCAAATGAATATCTGTCATGGCAATAAAATTCAGTAGCTTATTGTTTTTCGTCACCGCGCTCGCATCATAGCTATCAGGCATCAGATCCGTGCGGGTTTTCATCGGTAGAGGCTCGTCCAGATATTGCCAGTGGCCATAGCCGAGCGAGTCATATAAAGCAGTTTGATTTAATTCGTTCCATTTCAATGCATTGCCGCCATTGGGGCTCAACTCGGGGTCGGCCGGATCTGGCATATTACCGGTAGTCGGCACGACAGAGGGCGGTGTATAGGGGAACGTAATCATCCGATCGGTGGTCTTCGCCACTTTGGTATCAATCGGATATCCTTTGACTTGAGTGGTATTATCGTTGTTGCAGCCCGACAGCAAAGGGCTTAACGACATGCAAATCACGGCTCCCGCTGAGAGTTGGCTAAAGCGCCAACAGCCTTGCCTCTTGCCTATTTCGGCTTCCGCTTCGTTATCATTCTCACTATTGCCCTGCTCTGAATTATCTTTAGTCATGATATTTTCTCTGCATTAGGGGTATGGAATAGATCCTTCCGATGCAGCCCCAAAAGCAGCAAATAGGCCACAATCGAATCAATCACTTGCAGAGTATAGTTCAACACCTAGAAATCATTTGAATCCAGTGCCCATTCCCTGAATTTTCTCCTGAAGTTCGTAAGCTAAAATGCGCGCGATGACTTACACCCCATAGCCCATCAGTTTCAGCAGTTTTTGCGCCTGCTCGACGGCATCTTGCCGATGCAGAATTCCCAGTTTCTGATACAGATTACGGATGTGCGTTTTAATGGTGGTGGCCGCGACATCCAGCTCGACCGAGATCTGCTCATTGCTGTAACCGGAGTAAATCAGCCCCAGCACCTGCCATTCGCGCTGTGTCAGCGGGCTGGTGCGGATCAGCTCCGGCACATTCGGGTGATTCAGCAATTTTTCGACAAACCCTTCATCGAAATGGGCAAATTTGTGGCGATGATGCTGATTGATGTCTTTCAGTAGCCGCTGCGCTTTGTGCTGCTCCATCTCCGACAAGGTATTCAGCTGCAACAGCTGGCGCAGCAGTTGCGCGACAATTTCACCTTCGATGACGAAATGGCTGACAAAACCGGTACGATTCGACAGTGTCAGCGCTTCCATCAACGCCCGTTGCGCTTCACTACGTTCATTGCGCTGCCAATGCAGCACCGTGCAGAGCAGCAAGTTGCGATTCAGGTCGCTGTAGAGGTTCAAGCGGTTCGCTTCCGCATTCAAATGCGTGAGAATTTCATCGGCTTGCGCATACTCTTCCAATAACAGATGCGCGCGGGCGATATTACGCCACTGCCCTTGCAGGAAATGGTTGCACGCCGCTTCCGGGCGTTCGGCCTGTGCTAACCAGTTGCGCACCGACTGTTTATCACCGGTCATTTGCCAATACAGCAGACGCGGAATATCGGCGTTGTTGATCCAGTCACTGTGGTAATCGGCGTTATGCAGCAACACCTCGCAGCGTTGCAGATGCTGGCTGGCATTGTCGATATCCCCACGCGCCAGCGAGACTTTCGCCAGCATGGCAACACACTGCAGCTGCTGTTTCTGCTCATAACCGGTCAGCACCTGCAAGCCTTGCCGGGCGCAGCTTTCCGCCTCATCCAGCCGGTACCACGACCACAACACCTGCGCCCGCACCCGCAGCAAAAATTCATGCAGCGGTAGCTGTTCCAGATGTTGTGCCTGCACCAGCTCCA
>Ga0183099_1000636_pt1 | contig 23835 bp, 16 predicted proteins | sample Biomet1_FD_127788 | JGI IMG/M metagenome (GOLD analysis project Ga0183099, IMG submission 127788) | Microbial communities from bioreactor (seeded with anoxic lake sediment) at LBNL, California, USA - Biofuel metagenome 1 | ecosystem: Engineered > Bioreactor > Anaerobic > Unclassified ...
AGAATCTCCTTTTATTAATACACTTAAATTTGCATCTTAATTTTTAACCCCAAAATCTTGCTTTTTATCATAGAATGCGGAGGGGTTAATGTATACTTAATCCATACAACCTCATTATCAATTTCAATTTTTCAAAATACAAACAACTTCAAAATGAAAAAGACGTATTTATTAATTGCCTGTCTGCTGGTATTGGGCCTGCAAAGCGGCTACAGTCAGCAAAGGAGCAATGGAATCAACAAAGAGAAATACAACAGTAACAAAGCCGCCGAAGATAACGTAGGGTACACCCAAGCCATTAAAACAGGGAATACCCTCTATATTTCCGGCTCGGTTGGTTGGGGTAATATGCCGGATGCCATCAAGAGGGCATACGATGCATTAGGCAAATCACTCAAAGCATACGGTGCCGATTTCAGCAACGTGGTAAAGGAAAATCTCTATACTACCGCGCTCGACTCCGTGATCAAACACAAAGAGATCCGCAGCCTGTACTACAAAAATGATTTTCCGGCGGCCACCTGGGTGGAGGTAAAGAGGCTTTACAATCCGGGCATTGTGATTGAAGTAGAACTAGTGGCCGTGTTGCCGGAAAACAAGGGCAAGAAACAATGATACAGCTAAACGCAGCTTATCAGATTGTACAAAAACCGGGGAAGTTGTAAAAAAACAACCTCCCCGGTAATCGGTCCGGGAGCTGACTGAACACCCGAACATCCATAAGCACGTTTAATATCTTCGTTATACGTTAAAGCGGAAGTGAAGTATATCGCCGTCCTGCACCACATACTCTTTGCCTTCGATACCGATTTTACCTGCTTCGCGGCAGGCAGCTTCGGAACCCAAACGCACGTAATCGTCGTATTTGATTACCTCGGCACGGATAAATCCTTTTTCGAAATCGGTGTGGATAACACCGGCACACTGCGGAGCTTTCCAGCCACGGCCAAATGTCCATGCACGTACCTCTTGCACACCACAGGTAAAATAGGTTTGTAAATCGAGCAGATGATATGCGGTACGAATCAAACGGGCAACTCCCGATTCGGACAACCCCACAGCTTCGAGAAACATCTGACGCTCTTCGTAGGTTTCCAGTTCGGCAATCTCCGACTCAATTTTGGCAGCGACCACCAATATGTCGGCCGATTCGTCTTTTACGGCTTCGCGCACCTGCTCCACATATTTATTGCCGCTCACGGCCGACGCTTCGTCCACGTTGCAAACATAGAGCACCGGTTTGTTGGTCAGCAGAAAGAGGTCGGCAGCCAAACGTTGGTCTTCTTTGCTGTCGAAACTCACCACACGAGCCGATTGACCCTGTTCGAGCACCTCTTTGAATTGCAGCAGCACATCCACCAGACGTTTCGCCTGCTTATCACCGCCGGTTTGCGCCTGCTTTTGTACCTTCGACAGACGGCTTTCCACCGTTTCGAGATCCTTCAACTGCAATTCGGCGTCGATAATCTCCTTGTCGCGCACCGGATTCACACTACCGTCCACATGCACCACGTTCTCGTCGTCGAAGCAACGCAACACGTGAATAATGGCATCCGTTTCGCGAATGTTGGCCAAAAACTTATTGCCCAACCCCTCGCCCTTGCTGGCGCCTTTTACCAATCCGGCAATATCGACAATCTCTACGGTGGTAGGAACCACACGTTGCGGATTAACAATTCCAGCCAGTTCATTCAGACGTCCATCGGGAACGGTAATAACACCGACGTTCGGTTCTATCGTACAAAACGGGAAGTTGGCCGACTGCGCCTTTGCATTCGACAAACAGTTGAAAAGGGTGGATTTACCCACGTTGGGCAATCCTACTATACCACATTGTAATGCCATAAAAGTAGTTCTGGTTTCAAGATTCAATGTTTCAGAATTCCATTTTTCAACGCACACTGTGCAATTTTGGAAGCTGAAATTCTGAAATTATTTTAGCGTGCAAAGGTACGAATTATTTCCCGGCCGACCGCTTTCGGGCAATAATTAGCAATTTCAAAACCTGAAAATCGGATACAAAATCGTATCTTTGTCCTCAATTTAAAGATTTGGAAACGTACCAATTTGGCAATTCTATTCTTTCTTGAAAATTGCATTGTCATTGTTTCTTCATTCTCAAATTCTCAAATTCTCAAATTTTCAAATTAAAGTTCATGGCTATTGATAAATCAGGCGTAGGCGGCATGTTCGATGCAATTGCGTGGCGATACGACTTTCTCAACCACTTCCTCACGCTCGGCATCGACAACCTGTGGCGCAACAAGGCGGTAAGCCTTATCTCGGCTCCCGAAGGCAGCACTTTTCTCGACGTAGCCACCGGCACCGGCGATCTGGCTGTGACCTTGGTGCACAAAAAAAAGCCTGTCAAAGTCTTCGGCATCGACATTTCGGAAGGAATGCTCAGCTTCGGGCGCAAAAAAATGGAAAAGCTTGGGCTATCGCAACAGGTAATCCTGACGCAGGAAGATTGCGAGGCGCTCAGTTTTGCAGAAGGTAGTTTCGAGGCCGTCACCGTTGGGTTCGGCATCCGCAACTTTCTGCACCCCGACAAAGGATTGTCGGAGATGTATCGCGTACTGAAACCCGGAGGCGAAGCCATTATTCTGGAGTTTTCGCGTCCCAAGAGCAAGCTGCTTTGCAAGCTGTTCGACATGTATTTTTGCTATGTATTGCCGTTGGTCGGCCAACTCCTCTCCAAGCACTCATCGGCTTACACCTATCTACCCGACAGCGTAAAAGAGTTTCCCTACGGCGAAGGCTTTACCAAACTGATGCGCGAAGCGGGCTTTACCGCAGTAGAATACCATCCGTTGACATTCGGCATTGCCACAGTGTATAAAGGAGTGAAATAACTTTCACATGCAACATTCAGATTTCGGACAAAATGGTAAATCTGAAATTGTAAATTGTAAATTGTAATAATGAAATCTTCAATAATCAAGTGGATACGCATTGTCCGCCCCGGAACGCTGGGCGCGGGAGCTGCACCTGTTTTCGTGGGTCTGATAGTGGCCGCCGAAGAACGCACTTTTGACTGGACCATTGCATTGGTTACCCTGCTGGCAGCTCTTTCGATTCAGATAGCCAGCAACCTGATAAACGATTACTACGACTTTCGTAAAGGGCTCGACAAAGCCGACCGCCTCGGCCCGAAACGCGCCATTGCAGAAGGCGAGGTTACGCCGCAAACGATGAAAAAAGCGATTATCATCGATGTGACGATAGCGGTACTTTGCGGCATCTACCTTACGCTGGTAGGTGGGCTTCCCATTCTGATGATCGGCTGTGTATCGTTGCTCTGTGCGTGGCTCTACACGGCAACCCCCTACTCGCTCAGCTATCTGGGCATTGCCGATCTGTTTGTGCTGGCCTTTTTCGGGCCAATAGCTACCCTCGGAACCACCTACCTCCAGATCGAGCAGTTCTCCGAAAAAGCATTCTGGTTCGGAATGGTCAACGGCCTCATCTCCATGGGCATTCTCACCATCAACAACATTCGCGACATCGACTCCGACAAAAAAGCGGGCAAACGCAGCATCGTGGTGCGTCTGGGCAAGAAATTTGGAGAATGGGAATACCTTTCGCTCTTCCTGCTGATTATTCCCTGTTTGTATCTGGCCGGTTCGTCCGGACTTTGCTATGCCGTAGTAGCCATGGGCATCGGACTGTTCATCCGGCTGAGACGCACCAAGGGAAAGGCGTACAACCAATTATTAATCCGCACAGGACAAGCCAATTTATTATTTGCCTTTTTGCTTTGGATCGAATATCTGATTGCATAATGCTTTTCTGATTAACCGATATAATAAGCGGTCTGTTTGACCGTTTTAAATGCCACATAAAAGTTCAGGATGAGACACGGATTCGTCATATTGCTTATTACGCTTGCAAGCAACCTCGTATGGACCAGTTGTACCGACAACAGCATATCGTCTGCTCCGGCCTACAAACTACACTTCTCGCAAGATACGATTGCCTTCGATACGGTATTCAGCGCTATCGGATCGTCCACCCGTCAGTTTATCATATACAACCATAATCCCCGACCACTTTCTATCAGCTCTATCTCCCTACCCAACGGAAAATCGAGCGGATTCAACATCATTGTTGACGGTAGAATTTCCACCAACAATCAACTTTCGGACGTGGAGATCCGCGCTCACGACAGCCTCTTTGTTTTCGTCAATGTAACGGTAAACCCAACGTTGCAGGACAATCCGCTCCTCATAACCGACTCCGTCGTTTTCATGACAAACGGAAACCGGCAGAGTGTAAAGCTCACTGCCTACGGTCAGGATGCCATTATCTTCAGAGGAAAAACAATACGCAACGACACGCTGCTTTCGGCAACAAAACCGTATCTTATTTACGATTATTTGGCCGTCGCCCCCGGCAAAACGCTCTCGGTAGCGCCGGGAACAAGATTCTATTTTCACAAGAATGCTGCGTTACAAATCTACGGAAACCTGAAAGCCGAAGGAGAAATGGAGTCAAGGATCACTTTTCAGGGCGATCGATCGGACAAACTGCAGGAAAACGTGTCCTACAGCTATCTTTCGGGACAATGGAAAGGAATTCAGGTACTTGGTTCTACAAGTACCGTTTCGCTCGACTACGCCACTATCATGAGCGGAAAAACAGGAATTTGGATACCCAACGGAACGCAGAACAACATGCCCCGCATTACGATAAATAACAGCAGAATCCAGAATTTCGATTCGTGTGGCGTTGTTGCCTGCAATGCGATGCTAATGTTACTAAACAGTGAAGTCTCCAATTGCCGGACAAATTGCCTCTCCCTGACCGGAGGGAACTACACCCTTACACATAGCACTATTGCAAACTATTACAACGATCTCTATACCGGCAAGCAACGGGATGGCTCCCCTGCCGTCCGTTTGTCAAACGAAAAAAGTAGCGACCCGAAAGCGGCTCCGGTTCAATTCGTATGTACCAACAGCATCATCACTGGCTCTATGCCGAATGAAATTCTGATCACCGACACAACCCGTAACATTCCTCTCAAATATACGTTCGACCACTGTTACCTGATGGCAAAGCCATTTACCTCCTCTTCGCTCAAAAAGGTACTGTGGGGAAACAACAAAGATCAGCTATTTATCAAAACCTCGATCTCCTCCAAAGGGTATTGTGATTTTCGCCCGGTCACAAGCGCGCCAATACGCACCCTGGCAGACATTCTGGTAAGTCAACAAGTTCCCTTCAATTTCGATATGAATGGAATTTCCCGGCTATCGGATGGTTTTCCCGATCTGGGAGCATATCAGTACACAGGAGAATAAAAGCGATTATTTCCGGCCAAAATCGGCAGGAATCTCACCCCACTCAGAAGTGGGCCATTTCAGCAATTTGGTAGTGTAACTGTTATCCTTCAGCCAGTTTTCCGCCCGTTCGATCAGGCGAAACAACTCTTCGTTTTTAGCGCTGCGTTCCAATTTGGTACGGCACAGTTTCGCCTTTACCCAGGCAAGCGCATTCACACTGTCGGAATAGATCGGCACATTGCTGTGTTGGGCTTTGAGCAGTGCCAATCCGTGCACAATGGCCAAAAATTCACCTATATTGTTGGTTCCCATCTCAAACGGACCCTGACGGAAAATCTCGCGTCCGGTAGCAGTTTCCACCCCGCGATACTCCAACTTGCCTGGATTGCCGCTGCAGGCAGCATCCACCGCAAGGCTGGGCACAACGGGTTTCGCACCGTTGGCTCCTACGACAACGGCTGCCTGTTTCTGCGCCGGATTTACCGCCTTCCAGTAATTGGTTTTAAAAGCCGCATTGGCAGCCGCCTCGGTCGGATACCCCTTATACTGGGCTCCCTCAAAGCCATGCACCTGCTCTTTGCAACTTTCCCAACTATTGAACACACCGGTTTTGCGGCCTTTCCAGACCACATAATAATTATTTTTTGCCATGTATTACACCTCAAAATTTCGGGTAGTAAAGTTATCAAAAAAACGTCTGGCAGAAAAATGCTCCCTATTTTGAAGACAACTTCCATCGTTTTAAAAAATTCTTCCGTTCTTTGCACTCTCATTTTCAAACACCATAGTCCCGATTGATCCCCGATGAAGACAACGAATAAAGCCATCCTTTACGCCGGAGTAGCCGTACTGAGCTGGTCGACTGTAGCCACTGCCTTTAAGCTGGCGCTACGCCGACAAACACACTTCGAAATGCTCCTGATAGCCAGCTGTACGGCATTCGTCATTCTGGCTGCAACAATGACCATTCAGGGAAAATGGAGACAACTAACCCGCCTTTCGGGTAAACAATGGGGCGTTTATGCCCTGATAGGATTGTTCAACCCCGTACTCTACTACCTCGTACTTTTCAAAGCGTATGCTTTGCTACCGGCACAAATCGCACAACCTATCAATTACGCCTGGCCTATTTTATTGCTTGTCCTCATCGCCGCATTCGGACATCAACCCATTCGACGCAAAAAATATATTGGCATGGCTCTCTCACTGGGAGGTGTCGTTCTTATTTCGGTCGGTTCGGGACAGATACAGCAATCAGCCATTCCCGTCACTGGATTACTCCTCGCCCTATTGAGCGCTTTGCTATGGGCAACATTCTGGTTGATAAACAAAATGAACGAAAAGACCGACAGCACGGTAAACCTCTTTGTTATCTTTTTGTTCGGATCGGCGTACCTACTTCTTTCAACACTTTTTATTCCAGTACATCTATCGTTCGGGAGTAGTATGTATGCCAGCATTTATATTGGAGCTTTCGAAATGGCCATTCCGTTCATTTTCTTCAGCATGGCGTTAAAAAGCACCGACAATCCGGCATTCATCAACCAACTGTGTTATCTGGCACCCTTCGTCTCGCTTCTGCTTATCCACTTTGTGCTGAAAGAACATATCTACACCACCACATTCTTCGGATTGATGCTGATAATTGTTGGCATTGTTTTTAACGAATACTTTACCTCCACTGCGAAAACAAAATAAAAGAGGCTGTCTCACAATGAAACAGCCTCTGTAGTTATGGATGCGACCTCTTACATAAGAACGAGGTCACAATCAAAAAAATCAGGGTTTGATTGGATCGCCCATTGCCGAATTTTCTTTATCGCTGGCGTCGAGTTTGAACAACATAAACTTAGTGTTGTCTTTGGTATAAGGAGCCCACTTGCCACCGTTCTTGCCATTCGGATCACCATACTTGGTAAAGTTCGACCACGCAGTCAACATTACTTCCGAAAGGTTCCAGTCACCTGCAGCCCAAGGTCTCCAGCAATGTTTGAGAGATTTGAATACATACCACAAATCGGAAGAGTGGAACGCTCCCTTAAGCACGTCACCTCTACCATCGGTTGGCAAAGGACGAGCAAACTCATAAGCAAACGCTTTGCCACCCAATTTTTCGCGGTTCAGACAGAACTCAGCAATACCGGGAGCCATGCTACCCATATCGTTCAGGGTGTAACCAATCATATACGGAACCTGTGCCAGTTTATTGTCAACAGCAGCAGCATCGAAGCTCTGGAGAGAGACATAACCGTCAACGATAGGCATAGCGGTCATACGGGTACGTTTTCCAGTAACTGCGGAGTAAAGGCTACCAACCGTGTAAATATTTTCGGTAGAAGCGGCACGCATTTTTTCAATGGTTGTCAGCCCGGCCCAATCCATAATTTCTTTGGTCTGAAGTTCTGATTGTTCAAGCGTCATGGGAGGACCAAATCCACCCATACCACCCGGAGCTGCCGGACGGGTATTAGGAGTGCCTGCCGGAGGCGTAGGAGGAGTTGTTGTGATGCCGCCACCGCTCATGATAATCGCTTTTTTGAACAAGCCCTGTGCAAGCGGAGATTCGCAAAGCGTTTTCACACTACCGGCACCGGCACTCTGACCGAATATGGTTACGTTGTCGGGATCACCGCCGAATTGTGCAATATTTTTCTTGATCCATTTGAGCGATTCGATCTGGTCAAGGATGCCATAGTTTCCTGAAACGTGATTCGGACTTTCCTTTGAAAGTTCGGGATGTGTCAGAAACCCAAAAACACCGAGACGATAGTTGATCGAAACCAGTACCACGTCTTTGTTGGCCCACTCTTGTCCATCAAATTCAGGTTCCGAGCCCCATCCTTCTCTGTAACCGCCACCGTGAATCCACAATGCCACAGGAAGCTTTTGTCCGACTTTACCCGAAGCTTTTGTCCATACATTTAAGTAGAGACAATCCTCGCTGTAAGGAGATTCGTCACCATAACCCCACTCTGTGGTATAACCACCGGGATAGTGAACCGCCTGATAACCGGGATGTCCGAATTTATCGGCAAGTTTAATTCCCTGCCATGCAACAACTGGCTGAGGAGCCTTCCACCGGAGATTTTTGATTGGAGGCGCTGCATACGGGATTCCACGATATACAGTCACTCCTTCAATTTCGGCTTTTACGCCTTGAACCTGTCCGCCTTCTATGGTCAGAACAGGATTTGCAGCTTCGCAATTAAAATATGCAAAGGCAAATGCAAGCACTACATAAAATAACTTCTTCATGATTTTTTTTGAAAGGTTAATAACAGTTGCAAATATAAACAAACAAAATCAGAAATCGGAGGAACATATCCTTGATTTTCTGATTTTTCCCACTATTTTAAATATAGCAGCGCTTAGTTCATTTGATTCATTCGTCGTATCAGAATACTCTCTTCACCATCATTCATCATGCGAAGTCACACCCTGCTTTTCAATCCATTCAGGTTGCGTCGTATTTGCTTTACCAACCCGCCAAATATGACTACTACTATCCTATACCCTTTCGGGTATAAACCAATCCTTTATCTTGTCATTTATACCTTATAGGGTATAAAAAAAACCACCCCAATCGAAATTAATCCGATTGGGGTGGTTATAGTTATTACGCTTACGAGGGAAGAGAATATTATTTCACTTCTTCAAATATTAGATCAATTATATATCAACACATTAAATAATACATGTAGCAAATATGATATATTTAAAATATCCGTTACTTTGTTTTTTTTACTATTGACTACCAATCAATTCAAACTCACAAACAGCTACCATTTAAAATTTATTGTACAAACAATAGATTTTGTAGCTTTGCGTCAACACGCCCTATCCTGTTTTTTCGGAGAAAGTAAGGATGATCGATCAGTTGGACGATGACGATAAGCATGTGCTTTACCGCATGATCGATGCGATGCTTACCAAAAAGAAGTTTCTGGACTTTTATCAGAAAAATATCGCTGCAATATAAAATACACAAAGCCCCACACGGGGCTTTTATTTTGTCCGCAAAAAGTGTAAAAAATCCATCAAATAAATACACAAACTCAAATCGGACAAAAAACACTACGCAAATCCTTTGTTTTCGTATCAAAAAATCAGCTTACAAAAAGTGTATTTAAACGATCGTTTTTTTACACTACTCATTCAATGCAAAAAGAGCAGACTCGCAAGCCTGCCCTTTTCTGTTGTTACTCATCTGCTATTTCATTCTTTCTTTGCACACGGGTCATGTGGTTCGCGCGAGCAAATCGGCCATATCCCCGCTATCAGGGATTGTCATGTTTTAATGATTTGCCCATTTTCCAAGCTTTTTCAATATCCTATTCTCAAATATTTCTTTAATTTGAGCATTCTGTTTTCTCGATAAATCTTTTGAATTTATACGTTTCCAATTACCAAAATTTGATGATTGTGAAATTCCTATTAATTGAATTGTTGATGATTTAGACGGCATTTCTTTGCTCATGTTTATTGTGCAATGTAGGGTCATGTGTTGATCTTCAATATAAAAATAGGAAGAATAAAAAACGCCACGACTATCTAAGCCGTCGTGCATTTCTCCTCTTTTGCCATTTTCAAAGGTAGTCATTACTTTAAATTCGGGATGCTGTTTTTTAAAGTTTCTAATTTCAAGAATTAGAGAGTTATCAGACATATTAAGTGTGTAACACTCAGAGTAATAATAAGATCCACAAGAAATGCAAATTATTAAAAAACAACTAACAACTAACTGTTTCATAAATTAATTATCATTATGGTTGATCTGAAAAATCAAGATGTTTTACTTTCCAAATATTCTCTTTATACCTTTGAGATATTCTTTGAATACTGATATGTATGTGAATGTTACAGCGGTTGCAACCGCTCTTGCCCTATCTTTTACTGGAACAGCAGAAGACTGTGCTATCTTGTATTCAGAGGTGGTTAAATAATTATCAGCTGATAGAACGTTTGTATTAGTAAGAGCTCCGCTAATGCCTTTAGCTTTTTTATCATCATACATTAGATCATGAATTATTGCCGGATATTCACTAGCATTTCTAGGCATATATTGATATGAATCATTGTTATTATAGTCTTGCGGATTGTTAGGTCCAGTATAGCTTGTGCCCATTAAATTTTTGTATAATGTTTCAGCATTACAACTATTATCACTAGTTCCAAAGATCGTGTAATTACTACCATATCTTATTGGTGTATTATCTAACTTATCGCCATTTATATCGGCGACTGTTCCATACTTATTATTCTTGGCATCATTTGTAAATGTATATTTGGAAGTTATATTGCCATCCTTATCATAGGTAGTTAACGTTGAACCATCTGACATATGATTTATTCCTGAATCCTTTCCATATTTATTTGCCACATCGTCTTGAGACTTAACATCTCTATCATAATAAACTTCTGTAATACCATTTACTACATGATAGACCCAATCCATTCCATCGGGATCGATGAGACTAATTGGATTATTTGCACAATAGGCATACGGGCTAATATCATAATGTTTCTCCGCCAGCGGATCGACACCCGTAAACCCAGCACCATCACTTACCGTCCTAAAGCGTGCATTGTTATCTATCCAGTTCAGGCCGTGCATGGCCTGCATCTCATGGCCAGTATGACGGTAAGGCTGCACATTGCCGCCACTTGCCACGCTTTCGCCAAAGCGCATGCCGCTGGGATAGTAACTGCTGGTCTCTACTACAGAGCCATTGTTTTGTACCACTACCCGGTTACTACCGAGGTGGTCTTTCAGATAGTAGTAGTAAGCCCCGTTCTGGTAATATCCCTCGGGTAACAGAATACGCGTCAAAGAACTATTTTCGTAAATGTAATTCCCTACATAGTCCGTGGTAGTAGTGGAACTGAATGTAATATCCGACGGCATTGAATTCAAGCTTGACACGGGCAATGGAGGTCCATCAACAGCTGTCTTGTCCACTACTTTTAATTTAGCTCCGCTTGCTGAATAGGTATAGTAAGTCCGATGTTTATGGTAGAATTGCATGGCATCGGGCAAGTTTAGCACGTTGTAATTTATTTTCCATATATTACTATTACTGTCGTAAAGCCGGTTACCGTTAGCATCATAAGCACTGCAGTAGCCCGTGTTTGCCTGGTTTGGCACAAACTCTTCATCTCCATAATAGATGTTGTCGCTAAGATACTTGCCATAGCCGTTTTCAGTCACCTTTGTCAGTTGGTTACCGGTATGATCCAGTTTCAAATCATCAATGGTGCTGTAAACCAAACCAGGAGTTGTCGACTGCAAACCGTTACGGGCAAAGGTAGTAATATTTCCCATTTTGTCGTACTCGAACTGTTCATTATAACGATTGCTGTTTACAACCGTATACCCTTCCAGTTCGGAATACGTAGCGTCTTTCAATCGGTTTAGGCCATTGTATCTAAAGGTGTATATCCTATCGCGGTTGATTCCATCTGCAGGCGTATTCCATTTCATGGCTCCTATGTTGCCATTGTAAGTTGGCGAAAAAGGAGCTATAATACCCGGAGCAGTATTATAGTACAGATTTTCGGCAAAGCGGTTGCCCGAGATTCCCGTTATCCAACCACGCACATTGTAACTATACGTTGTGGCATTCGCCCCACCCAGCGTTTTGGACGATACACGACCCAGATTGTCATAGCTATTGCTGACAAGGGTTACTGTGTTTCCTCCGTTAAGTTGGTGTGTGGTAGTTAGCAGTCGTTGCGCATGGTCATAGGTGTACCGGTAGAGTTCCGTCACGATAGGAGTTGTACCAGTAATGCAGTGCGTTTTTAATGTTTTGGTAGGTTTGCCCACAAAATTGATGCTATCATACACTATGTCGTATCCGCCCAAGTGGTTACTTGCCCGGGTTTGTACAGTGCGGCCGTACTTATCGTAATAGAGTGCGGTCACTTCATATTTATTGGGGTCATCCAGATGATAAACCCGTGTACCTGTGAGCATGGTCTTTACGTGATCTTTGTCAGGAGTGGTGTAACCATCTTTGGCAATGCCTGTCAGCTGAGTCTTCATCGGTTCATTCAGAACATCGACAAACGAATAGCTGTCGTAGTAGTTTACCGTAAGCAATGTGGTAGGGGTGATATTGTTGCAGGTATATCCCGGCACCGTGCTGCTGCCGGTGGTTTCGGTAAAGAGAAGCCCGGCACAATCAGTTGCCATCTGGCTTCCGGTACGGTTGTCGTTTACCAGCCCACTATAGAGCAAGCGTCCGAATACATCGTATTTGTTTACTGTCCATTGTTGTTTTAGCTGTTGATTCCCATCCTGAGACATCACCAATTGGTCTGCTTTGTCATAAGCCATATTGATCCAGTCGCAACCCGGCAACCGTTTACTAATGCACCGTTTGCGCCCGTCGTAGGTATAGAGGTAGCCATATTTCCTTAATATATGAAAATCGTTATTCCAAGGAGTCCCTGCCAACAGGGAGTCGCTTGCCAGCGGGGGCAGCACATAGCGCAGATTATCAAAGTCATCGTACACGTAGTAGGTATCGTGATTGCCATAAGTAGAATCGTACGTACGGTTCAATACTTTTTTTCCCTGTTTGTCGGTAAACTCTTCCACCCACTTGCCGTCCTCGTCGGTGGTTCGTTGTCCGTACAGGGTATTCGGATCATAGTATCCGGTTACCGTTAACCCCGTACCATTTACCTCAAAGAGTTTTACCGTGTTTGCGGCATTGGCGGTATAGGTTATGCTCTTCTTTTTGCTGTTGGAGTACCAATCGGCACCCGGGCCGTATTGCCCTGTCACCCGGTTGAGGGGCGAAGGTTCGTATTCGGTAGTAGCGTAGGGCGAGTTATCACCGTTGGTTGTTACGGCAGGCGTTCCGAAATTGGTCACATACGCACCGCTGTTTCCCGCCACAGCACCGGGTAGCCATTTGAGTGAATCCCGTCCGAAAGAGTCGTATACTACAGCCGATGTCAAATCATCACCACGAGGTGTTATGGCTTTTTGGACCGTCTGTTCCAACCGTCCAAGTCCGTCAAAATATTGAACCGTTGTATTGGAGTTATTGTCATCGAAGGCTGAAGCATCGGCGACAGCTTTAATTGCCACTGTAGAGACAATATAATTATGATTACTACTGGGCGCAATGGGAGTCGGCGTGATAGTCGGGGTTATGTTGATCACCAGAGTGGGATCGATTGAGGCTCTGAAGGTACCAGAAGATCCAGAACAATGGAAGCCGGGTAGCAGCCGTATCTGGTCGCGGGCCACGTACACCCCACTAACAGGGCTATTGAACGTGTAACTGGCTTGTTGAGCTTGAAGAAGAAAACTCACAAGCAGAGCGTAAAAAATAAGTATGTTTCGTTTCATGAGTTTGCAATTTAGGCGGTCGTTGATTGGCATAGAGAGAAAAATACCGGTTTCATAGATTTTCATTGTAATTTTCGGAGTTCATTAGTCTACTAATAATACGATAATTAGATGCTATTATCGTGTCTTTCGCGTCGGGAGTTGTTGCCATATAATTTTGCATGGTGGTCTGTGATGAAAGTTTCGCGGCTATTATTCCGAATGTAATTAGCCATAATACTTGCCTGATACTATTGCTTGTTTAATCGTTAAATTTAAAAACCGGGAAATAAGTCGAAATACATTCAGAAAACTATTCATTTCCACATCTTCACATCCTAAAATTTCCTTTATCTGTTTTTCACATACACCGCTCTTACGGGAATGGCCAACGGATCATCATCGGGCAGCTTGCCCGATACCTGTTGCAAAAAACAACGCCCATCGGGTTCGATGTAGATACGGAACTGGCAGATCAACAAATTGAATATTGCCGTCTGTTTGCTTACAGGGAGCATGTTACGCCAGGTGATACGCCCAACCAGGTGTTTTTGTTTCCAGTCGATGGTACGGTTATGCTGCAAGATCATCTCTATCCTCACACTATCTTTTCCTACAGGTGTAAGATAGGGGCTGATAAACTGCCATCCGCCACGCTTGTTGACGGCAATATAGGTGGTATCGGCGCTGCCTGTTTCAAATGCTTTGGCACGGGTTTGCGCGAACGATATACTGCTAAACAGTATCCATGCTGATATAAAAAAGAGTGTTTTAGTCATGTTTGTACTGGATTGAAATGATTATAAATTATAACTACCGCTCAGGTTGGTTGCTGTGCCTACGGGGAATGATGGGCCGGAAACGATTTGGCAATAAACCATTCCTGAGGAGTCAAAAGTGATATTCCATGTTGCGCCGGAGCTGTCGAGCGTTACCGATCTGGTTGCCGATGGTCTGAATCCTGCGGGGAGCGATGCTACAAAGTAACTGACTCCGGGATTCATCGCCGAGTTACTTACACCAAACGCCAAGATGAAAGAAACGGTAGTGCCGTTGCTCGAAAGTGAATTGTAGTAATTGGTATAACCCGATTGGAGAATAAAATTGCCGTAAGTATTTATAACGGTACAAGTACCATTCGCATTGGCATAGGCTTGTCCATTAGTATCAATTTCATTTTGAGCTTTTTGGTCAGCATCTGCCTGCGATACGGTTGATTTATATTTATTTGCGGTCACCGAATATACGACATTGGAACCTACAGATCCTGGCGCACAGTTGTTTTTAGTAAATGTCTGGCTCTTCGCAGAGTTGTAGTAATATGTTATCAGTGGCTGCGGAGAATTATAATGATAACCATAATTTGTTAAAATATTCGATTCGTGATTACGTGTTGTTTTTAGCCTATCAAAGCTATCGTACTCTAATGCAGTGGTTATGCCTTTAGGATCAGTAATTGAGGAAGGACCTATAAATGGCAGATAGGTATAGGTGGTAACTAATGAATTAGAAAGTGTTTGCCGTAATGCATTTATTCTAGACATATCAGGGGTGCTCAAAGCCGCTAATTGATCGGGAGTTGTGCCTACCAATGCATTGGCAACTTCCGAATAAGTCGCGTTTTTTATTTCGGCAATAGGATGTTGGTAACTATACCCCCAGAGATAAGTCGTGCTAACCCCTTTCCTGTCTTTTGTCTCATAAATATTTCCTTTCGAACCATAATTAACAAACTCCATCTCTGGAAATGATCCATAATGGCTATTCTTTGTTGTCCCATCAAAATTTGGGAAGGATGTAAGGGGCGTTGTTATTTCTGTAGAAAATACTTTGTCGGGCACATACAGTGTATCGCTTGCAATGATTACTTGTTTATAAGTCGTTAATTTTCCATCGGTAATAGATTTTCCTCTGTATTTTATCGTTTCAACAGGATAATTCAGCATGAACCTTTGGGTCATGGCAGTATAGGGTGAACCACTGTTATCAAACGGATATTTTGTAACAACGGCAGTACTATCGGCACCCGACCTGCTTCCCGATTGGCTTACCAAAGAAGGTAATTTGTAAGAGTTATAGCTATAATTGGTAGTAATACTTACAGGATTATTCCCATTAATATCATAGGTTGTTTCAGTTTTTGATTTTAAGTATGGGTAAAATGTGTAAATTTTTATTGGAACTGTGCGAATCATTCCATATAAACTATAAATATTTATTGATTTCACAAAATCATTGTATCTGTTTGGGTCTGAATTATAAGTATATGCCTCTTTTTTAACAGTTACCGTATTTTTATAATACTCTACTCTATCCAGTAATCCTCTTTCAAGTTCGTATGAATTAAATTTATTACAGGGTAAGCTATCTCCTAAATTACCTGCAGTAGTTTCAGGCTCCTTGTCCAGAAATTTCTCGTGGTTCATATAATAATAAACCGTTTTGCTCCCGTTGGATAATTTCTCTGTAACCCGGCTATAGGTTATATGGCTTCCATTCGTATTTGCTAACTGGTTTTGTAATTGTTCATTGCCAAAACTATAAGTATAATTATAATTATTATTTTCTGTAATTAACGACCATCCTATTTTAATTCTATATTTAAGGTTGAAATTTTTAGTCCCTTTAGCAAAATATATTGGACGACCCGACAATATACCAGACGAAGATGTCCCCGCCTCATTTTTGTATTCAAACTCACGAATAGTAGCATGATTGTTCCTATCATTATTGATGATCTTTTTTATACGTAGTCCTCCACAAATACTTGTTGAGTCATTAAGTTCGAATGGGAATTGTTTGGCCACTTTCGAGAAATCATGTGGCTCATATACAAATTCGGTAGTACCTCCAGTGGGATAAGTGATCTTGGTTAAGATCTCGGCCGTGCTATAAATTGTTATAGAATCTGCGGATCTAAATCCATATAAATCCCGATAAGATTTTTCTCCATAATATTTATTATTGTAATAGCCCCAATTATCTGTTTTTTTTGAATTATAGGGAGGTAAATTAATAGAATTATACTCAAAGAGATACCGATTTATTACAGAGATTTGATTGTCATTAAACGTAATGCTTTGCAACTTTAACCTAGTGTCTGGTGAATCGGTATAATTAAACCCGATTCTTTTATTGTTATCAATAATCGAATCTAATTGCATGTAATAGCTCTTTTGTTTAAAATCAGCATAATCATATGCATGAACATCTGCAGGAACTTTTTGTGGTGGAATATCTACTCCATCTCTACGGAATCTACGATCGAAAGTATATTTATCTATATCGTAATCAAGTTCGGTTGATTTACTTCTTTTAAAAGTCATCGTTCTATTGGAGGTTCTACTCTCTATCGACTTTAAGTATGAAGGCTGAATTAAAGTATATGAATACTTTCCATAGATATCACTTTCTGAGTCATCAGTCTGCGGATATTCGCCGTCTATATAACAATAATTAAGATAACGATTATTATGCACAACTATTGGGATTCCATCTTTATCATAATTAAGTACAATGGTTTCTCCGTTGGGTATTTCTATTTTTTTTAGATGCCAGGTATTTGCAGTTCCAAAGAGCTTATATCTACCGCCCCCAATTGAATAGCCATTAATAAATGAAAATTCAATAGCATTATTATCTCCTCCAAAATAATATTTTATACCATCTCTATTGGTTAGAATAATTTCTTTTATGTATGTAAAACAGTTAGCTGTTAAATCAAGTGCGTAAGCGCTGCTATATAACTTATATGCATTTTCTATTCCTAAGCTTATATTTATTTTAAAATTGCAATTTGACTTCGATTTAATTTTGACCGTATTGTTGCTCATTAAATAGAATGAAGCACTGATATCGCCCACATTCACTTGAAACTCGTCTGGTTCGGTGTCGTATGGATACAATGTATTACCATAAAGATATGTATCTCTTTTAATCGTAATAAAACTCAAGTAATTCTTACTACTCCAGTCCGATCTGTTTATACTATCCCTCCGGTAATAATAGCCCGGATTAGGATCTTCATCTCTGGGTTGTCCCGTGTGTGAATCAGACCATTCGTCCTTTGTAGTTTCATCTTTTATTCCATTGACAATCCGATTTATAGATCCACCTGCAAATAAATTCCAACCTAATCCCACCCACCCCGGGTGTACATCCGGCTTATTTCCTCCAGAGTAATATGATAAAGTGACTGGCAATTCATACCCATTTACTTTGAACGTAGTAAGGGGGATTGATATTTGCGCTAATCCATTAAAATAATTGACCGGCACCTGTCCATAGGTGCCTAAGCTTGCTGCGTTAGGCGAAAGAAATTGTACTGGTTTTTCCCAGCCGGTCTGCGCTCGCGAGGGCAAACAAAATGTCAGACTTAATATTAAAATTACGAATTGTTTCATGATATTTTATTTTAGTTTCATAATATGCTATTATTTACTATTACTTTTTTCATCACCTCTTGTACCGGGTCAGCCTTTTTTTACTACGAAGTTTCACCAAAATTACGTTGTTAACCTTTGTGGCTACCTTTTGTCTTTTTGCCACAAAGAGCACTAAGTTTTACAAAGGATCACTGTTTATTGATTTGTGGCTAAAGCCTGTTATTGCTATGCCCCCGATACGTCAGCTGAAGCAGACGGCAAAGAATGCCCTCAACCCATACCTTTCAGATTCTACTTACCTCTCTTGTGGAGAGGGGTTGGGGGATGCTTTTACCTTTTCACCACATGTAGCGTTTTCACCATGCCATCCACCTTTACGTAAAGCGGGTAAACGCCTCGGGGAAATCCTCCCATAGAGATAGTTTCGGTGTAGTGTCCTGCCTGTTGCTGTTTGGGAGAAGTGATGATTTTAGGAATGCCCACAGCGTCGTGTAACGAAAAGCCGATCGCGGCATCCTGTGCCAGATCATACTCTATCCTTAGTTGCGACTCTACCGGATTGGGCAACAGCCTGCAATTGGTAAATATCCGGTCCACTTCAGATTTGTATTCCGGGTCGGTTTCTTTCTCGGCCAGGCCAGTAGTATCGGTTTGTTGTTCTTGTTGCATAGGTGGGTAAAAGAACGAAGCCACCTTGTGTTCCGTCTCTTCCTTTCCTATCTTCTGTGTTGCGGTTTTCACCGTCTCGAATACCGGGTAGCGATTGCCTTTTGCGTACCATGCATAGGTTTCCAACCGCATGGTTACACTGTCGACTCCGGTTTCGGTGTATTCGCGTATACTCTTCACCCGTAATACATTTTTGAATTCGCCACCTTGCGGCGTATAAAGAATTCCGGTGCCGTCGGCAACCGTAGTGGTTTTTCCCGCTACATGGAGCGGAATACGGTGGCAATATTCACCCTTGCCCTCGAACCGGCTGCTGATGGTATCGCCGTAATGAAACGGGAACTTCATTTTGATTTCAGGCCGCGTGTATTTCATTAGCGTGGTGGCATTTTCGTAACCGGTGTGTAGTAGCGTGTCGCCCTGCACCCGGTAGCGGTAGATGGTGCGGTGTTCGATGCCCGCTAACTGAGATGTGTCGGCAGTAAGAGCCTTGTATCGAATATTGTACGCATCGTCTACCGGGCGGACGGTTCGGAAATCCCAGGTGATGTTGCGACCCGAAGCTTCGGGATCTATAAATTCTACCTGTTGCTTAATGATGGAGTCACCCGCATGGGGCAGGTTACGGTGTTTACTAAGCGTGACCGTATTTCGGCTTTGAGCAGAAATGCCGACTGCAAGCTGACATATCAGCATAAAAAGGGCTAGTTTTTTCATACTATAATATTTTTTGGTTCAAGGAAGTATGGAACTCCATGTTACTGAAATTATTATAATTCTCTTGGGCGTTGTGGAGCAACATGTTCGTTTCATATCATAGATTGTTATAGTGCAAGATCTGTTTTTTAGTAATATATGAATGTCAGAATAATTGACCTCCAGTATCTATCTTGTTTTTTGACGAATTTTGCGTTCTAATTGTTCAATCTTGTTGTTTTGTTGGGAGATCTGTTGGTTTTGCTGCGCAATCTGCTTATTCTGTTCAATAGCATACAGCGTCAACTCTTCAATTTTTTTTAGCAGCTTGTTTTGCATCTCGCCCATACTGAGACCCTGCTCTTTGATTTCGGAAGCCGAAGGAATATCGGGCAGGTGGCTGTTTTGCTGTACGTATTGCTCCACCTTGTGTAGCGGCATCAGCGAGTAGTCTTTTGCAAAAACATAATCGGCCGCAGGTACGCTGAGGTCTACAATTACCTCTTCGGCATGTATCTTGCCTTTTACCGTTAGCTTTTGATCGGGAGAGATGGTGCCGATACCGACATTGCCTCCGACATTTACTCCTGCGCTTATATTCGCATTGCCAGCCACATCCAACGTTGCAGTTGGGGCAACCACGCCAATTCCAATTTTTCCTGTATTACAAGGTGCTGTACTTGGAGATCCATCTGTAATTGCATAAAATCCGGTGCCATATAAAACGCCTCCAATGTTCATACTGTTTGTGGCAGCATTGGGAAGAGAAATGTTTGTACCGATAATAATGTTATTACTTCCCATATGAATGGTGGAATTGTTTTCATTTCCTACATTATAACCCGCCAAAAAAGAATGAGAGGCATTTGTCGTCCCTTGGCCTGCACTATATCCTATAAAATTCGACAATGATGCATTAGTGGCATTGTTTCCTGCATAGAAACCTAGGAAATTAGAACTGCCCGCGTTTATAGCCTTCCATCCCGCACAAAATCCCATAAAATTGGAGTAGGTTGTCGATTGCGTTTGGCGCCCAGCGGATGCACCGATAAAATTTGAACCGGTCCCATTTTTGGCTTCACTTCCGGCTCCTAACCCTATATACACAGATCTAAACGCTTGACTAACCGCTGATCCAGCGCCATCACCCAAAAAGATAGAATTATGAACATTTTTTGATTCGGAGCCCGTCGTATTTCCAATAAAGACAGATGAAGAAGTCGCTTGAGCATTCTGCCCTGCATACTCCCCAAGGAAGATCGAACGACTTATAGCAGTTACACCACTGCCGGTTCCAGTCAGTCCTGTCGAAAACAGGTTATTGCCATCGACTATTGAGATCTGAGCATTAGCAGAATATGCAAAATTTAGTGCCGACAGTAGCACCAGAAGCACGATCTTTTTCATAATTAATGATTGTTGTGTTGTTATCATTTAAAATCTAATCAGGTTATTCCTATTCATAAAAACGATATTCTTATTTCGCCTCCAATTCATTGATACGTTTATCCTGCTGTAGGTTCTCTTTCTTCAGTTCTATCACATACAGTGTCAGCTCTTCAATCTTTTGTAGCAGCTTGTTCTGCATCTCACCCATGCTGAGGCCCTGCTCTTTGATTTCGGAAGCCGAGGGAATATCGGGCAAATGACTGTTATTTTTTACATACTGTTCCACCTTATGCAGCGGCATCAGGTCATAGCCTTTTGCAAACACATAATCGGCCACCGGCACACTGAGGTCTACGATTACCTCTTCGGCATGTATCTTGCCTTTTACCGTTAGTTTTTGATCGGGAGCGGTGGTACCTATACCGACATTGCCTCCGACATTTACACCTGCGCTTATATTCGCATTGCCAGCCACATCCAAAGTTGCAGTTGGAGCTACCACGCCAATTCCAATTTTCCCTGTATTACAAGCAGCAATACTCGGAGAACCTGTGGTGTTTGCATAAAATCCTGTACCAAACAAAACGCCTCCAATGTTCATACTGTTTGTGGCAGCATTGGGCAAAGAGATATTTGTGCCTATCACAATATTATTACTACCCAAATGAGCAGAAGATCCATTTTCGTTGCCAACATTATAACCAACCAACAGCGAATAAGAAGCATTCGTAGTCTCTCTTCCTGCGGCATATCCGAAAAAATTAGAGTAACTGCCATTTTGAGATTGACGACCTGCAGTGTTGCCTAAAAAATTAGAGTTAGATGCATATCTTGCCGAAGTTCCTGAGCAGGTTCCCAAAAAATTAGAATTATCGCAGAAAATGGCAGAAAAGCCAACATCTTGCCCGAAGAAATTAGAGTTTGAAGACGTAGACGAATTCGCTCCTGCATATGGGCCAATGAAGTTGCAATTAGATAAGGTATTGGCATTATTGCCAGCTGCTTCTCCTATAAAAACTGAACTACGAATATCCGATGCAACCTCTCCGGCATTAGTTCCTATAAGGATTGAATTATTCGCATTCATAATATTATTACCAGCCATATTGCCCAAAAGAATCGAATAATCTACCGTATTGGTAGAAGAACCGGCATACTCACCACAGAAAATAGAATGGGATACACCTTGAATATACGAACCACAATCAGGGAGACCCGTCGCAAACAGGTTATTGCCATTGACTATTGAAAATTGTGCATGCATTGACGACGGCACTATGGCGAGTAAAAGTGATAAAGACAGAATAAACATTCTCATAAATAATAACAGCTTTAATATTTGAAATTTTTGCAGATAATCTATTTCTATAGAAACCATAAATTTATCTTGTTTCTAATTCTTTTATGCGTTTTTCTATTTGTTCAAGCTTTGTGTTTTGTAGTTCTAACTGCTCTATTTGTTTATTTAAGGCAATGATGTATAATGTTTGTTCCTCAATTTTTTTTAGCAGTTTGTTTTGCATCTCGCCCATGCTGAGCCCCTGCTCTTTGATTTCGGAAGCCGAAGGCACATCGGGCAGGTGGCTGTTGGTTTTTACATATTCCTCCACCTTGCGCAGCGGCATCAGGTCATAGCCTTTTGCAAACACATAATCAGCTACCGGTACGCTAAGATCTACGATTACCTCCTCGGCATGTATCTTGCCTTTCACGGTGAGTTTTTGGTCTGGTGTGGTAGTGCCGATGCCAACATTGCCTCCGATATTTACTCCTGCGCTTATATTCGCATTGCCAGCCACATCCAAAGTTGCAGTTGGGGCAACCACGCCAATTCCAATCTTTCCTGTATTACAAGCGGCAATACTCGGAGAGCCTGTGGTGTTTGCATAGAATCCGGTACCAAACAAAACACCTCCAATGTTCATGCTGTTTGTAGCGGCATTGGGTAAAGAGATATTTGTGCCTATCACAATGTTGTTACTACCAATATGAGCAGAAGATCCATTTTCATTTCCAACGTTATAACCAAGTAAAAGAGAATTTGCAGCATATATGGCATCTTGACCGGATAAATATCCTATAAAATTGGAATAACAGGCTTCATGTGCATTTTTTCCTGCACTCTTACCAAAAAAGTTTGAGCCAATTGCTCCCGAAGCAGACGCTCCGGCTTCTTGTCCGATGAAATTTGCATTATAAGCATTAACCGACTGAAATCCAGCTTGATTACCAAGAAAATTTGAATTGGAAGCATCCGTTGCATTTAGTCCCGCTTGATTGCCTAGAAAATTTGAATTTGCGGCATTTGTTGCTTCGGATCCAGCACTGTTCCCTAAAAAATTTGAATTTGCGGCTTCCGTAGCATAAAGACCTGTTTGTACTCCAAAAAAATTTGAATTATTTGCATTTGCAGCATACGTACCTGCAAGTTCGCCAAAAAAATTTGAATAAGACGCATCAGTCGCCCAAGCTCCACTGAGATAACCCAGAAAGATTGAATAAGAAGCACTATTTGCATATATCGCTGCATTTGAACCCAAGAAAATAGAATGAGAAGTGCTAGTTGCATTGCTGGCTGTTGCAGGAAGTCCAGTAGAAACTAAATTGGTGCCATTAACTATTGAGATCTGAGCATTAATAGAATACGCTACTGATAAGGTAGACAGCAAAAGAAGAACTACTCTTTTCATAAAGAATGATTGATGTATTGTTAGTATTTGAAACGTAATTAGGTTAGTAGTCATAAAAACAATATTCTATTTTACTTCTAATTCTTTAAGCCGTTTTTCCATCTATGCTATCTTCTTATACTGTTCAATAGCATACAGCGTCAACTCCTCAATCTTTTTCAGCAGTTTGTTTTGCATCTCGCCCATGCTGAGCCCATGCTGAGCCCCTGCTCTTTGATTTCAAAAGCCGAGAGAATATCGGGCAAATGACTATTATTTTTTACATACTGTTCCACCTTATGCAGCGACATCAGGTCATAGCCTTTTGCAAACACATAATCGGCCACCGGCACACTGAGGTCTACGATTACCTCTTCGGCATGTATCTTGCCTTT
>Ga0183099_1000638_pt1 | contig 23759 bp, 22 predicted proteins | sample Biomet1_FD_127788 | JGI IMG/M metagenome (GOLD analysis project Ga0183099, IMG submission 127788) | Microbial communities from bioreactor (seeded with anoxic lake sediment) at LBNL, California, USA - Biofuel metagenome 1 | ecosystem: Engineered > Bioreactor > Anaerobic > Unclassified ...
CAAAGAAAATGCCGGCTCTTTTTATAAAAGAAAAAGGGAAAAAAGAAGTTTCATTGGTGAGTTATAAAGTAAAAGATAATTGCTATATTGTAGATTGTATTTTTTCGGAAGCCCAGCTTCGTATTTCCGACAAAGAAATTATTACTATAAAAAGCAAGAGCTGATTTTATCAGCTTTTGTATAGAAAGGAGCGAAGAAATCTTTGGACATAAAAAAAGATATTATGACTTTTTTCCGTCGCAAAAAAAAGGTTTCAACGGAAAAACCGGCAGGGAATGTCTCTATGAAAGATGGCGATCATGGAACGATTTTTGGTATTAACCGAAAAATTGTAATAGGTATTGGCATTTTGTTTTTTACGACTTTTGCATTAGCGTTTATTTTTGCATCAAGTGACACAAAAAAACAAGATGCACAGCCAAAGCAAACAAAGCAAGAAGTTGCAGATCAAAAATCCAAAGACACAAGTAAACTTCCGGGAGATTATGCGGATTTAGTCAATTCCGATACGAATTCTGCTAAGAAAAAAGGAATTGTTACCGCTTCAAATACGGGACAAGTCAATGCTGCTGGAACAACAACTGCTACTAGGCAAGAAAATACTACTGTTCCACAAATTCCAGGAAATACAGCAAATTATTCACGGCAATATACGCTTCCCTATCAAAATGCGGTTTCTTCGCAAGTCGCGACAGATGAAACAGCTGGAACAGCTGGTGGCAATGAGGTACGCACAAAAGTAGAAAATATAAAAGATCAATTCAAATCTGCTATTGCTTTTGCCCTTGGAAATGACAGTGGCATTGGCACCGAAAAAGCCACTGCGAATTCTCAAGTTACAGCTAATACAACACCTATTTCTAGTATTAGCTATATTGCTCCAGTAAGCAATGGATTGCAAGCAGGGACCTTGATTCCCGTTATTCTTTGCTCTGGAATCAATACGGATGTTGGTGGGCAAGTTATCGCACAGGTAGAATCAGATATTTATGATTCTACCTATGGAAGCGAACTCTTGATTCCAGCAGGCAGTCGGCTTGTTGGCAGTTATGACGCAGGAAAAGCAAGTACAGACGGACGTGTTTCTGTATCGTTTACCACCATTGTTTTACCAAATGGAGGTTCTTATTCTTTAGGTGATAATGCGATGGTAGCTGTTGATGGTGCAGGATATATGGGGATTTCGGGACGTGTAAATAACCATACAGGAAGAACACTTGGCGCTGGAGCATTATCAACGGCACTAGCTGCGGTTGCTGGAGTGGCCGGAGGCAATACCTCTTCAACAACATCAACTTATAATGCAGGCCAGTTAGCAGCACAAGGAGCAATGAGTAATCTTTTAAACACTGCCTCCTCTCTTTTCCAAAAAGGGATGAATACTCAGGCTACGGTTACTGTTGAGCCGGGCTATGAATTCAATATTTATATTACAAAAGGAATTTCATTTGCAGCTTACTAGATGTGGTGGAGAAAGGATGTCCATTATGGACATCCTTTCCCTTTAAAAAAGAAAGCGGAGAATATATTTATGGTTAGTGAAGAACTTGCATTACGTAGAAAAATGATGAAAACTGGTGCTCTAATCGTTGCTTTTTGCTACTTTGTTGGAAACTGGATTGCAACACAACTCGTTGCTCGTGCATGTAATTACAATGAGTTGTTGGGACGAAATTTATCTTTAGGGGAAGTCCATATATATCCTCCTTATAAGTTTTATATGTGGATGCAAGATGATTTAATGATACAAGCAATTCCTCATATTTTAGCCGAATATAATCGTATTGTTTATATTGCTGTCGTTATCGGAATGGTTTTTAGTTACTTCATAACAAAAGGGATGAAAAAAAATATTACCCATGGTTCGGCAAGCTTTGCAACGGCGAATGATATAGAGGCAGCTGGACTCGGTAAGTATACTTTCGAAAAATTTAAAAAAGGGAATCGTATTGTTACGAAAAAAATCATCAAAAATTCTGGTGTCGTAGTTGGTATTAATCCTTTTGATGGGAAATTAATGCTTCATGATGGTCCGGAACATATGCTTTTGATGGCACCAACACGAAGTGGAAAAGGGGTAAACACAATTATTCCTACGGGTTTAATTTGGAGACATTCGATTTTTTTCTTCGATGTAAAGTCAGAGTTATGGCAAGCAACAGCTGCTTATCGGCGCGATGTCTTAGGCCAGAAGGTAATGAAGTTCGAACCATTATGTACAGATGGTTCGACTGCTCGATGGAATCCTTTGGCCGAAATCAATTTTCGAACATTAGAAGAATTTAATGATGTACAAAGTATCGTTGCGGTTCTTATCGCTCCCGACTCAGGAAACAAAGGCGGGGATCCATTTTGGGATGATGCCATGGCAGCTCTTTTAAAAGGGACAATATTGCATCTTTTGTATCAACATTATCAAGAAAAGCGACCAATTCCATCCTTAACGGACATGATGAGTTTTCTATCGTCTCCGGGTAAAGAAACAGAAGAACTTTTTGACTCTATGAGTACCTATCCACATATTTCGAAAGAAGAGTTTCTAGAACTCGAATATGTAGATACAGAAGGAAATAAACAACACCATGTTAATGTCTTAAAAGAAATTTATGGGGAATATATTCGCGATTTTACAGATTTTAATGCTGCCTTACACTGCAATGTGCATACTTTAGATGCGCTAAAGGATATTATAAAAACTCGTGATACGGTGGATTTTACTGAAGAACCGTTCTCGGTGCTTCTTACGCATCCTAAAGTAGCTGAAGGAGCTGCAAATATGCTTCATACAGCCCCAAATACGCGGGCATCTATTATGATGACCGCGCAAACCAACTTGGCACTTTATCAAAATCCAGTAATTCAACGAAATACTGCGGTATCTGACTTTTTCATCAAAGACTTGCTAGACCCTGCACAGGCTATTTCAATGTATCTTGTTATGCAAGTAGATGATGTATCAACGATAAAGCCTCTTTCACGTCTTTTTATTAATATGATGCTTTCAAAATTAATCAGGGATTTAAAATTTGAAAAAGAAACAAATAAAACGGTAAGAAAACAAAGATTATTGCTCATGCTTGATGAATTCCCACAGCTTGGTTGCTTGAAAAAATTGGAATTAGCCTTAGCTGTATGTGCTGGATATGGAATAAAGGTTTGTGTCGTTAGCCAAGATGTGAACCAGTTAAATAGTGCCTATACAAAGGATAATTCAATCGCATCAAACTGTCATGTTCATATCTATTTTACCCCCAATTTGGACACTACAGGTGCGACGGCTGCGGCTATTTCAAAATCGTTAGGAAAAGAGACCATTGAAACCAACAGCCACAGTGACGGTGGGGGGGGAATGTTTAAAGGATCCATGTCGACCTCCTATACAGGACGTGATCTAATGACTCCCGATGAGGTGGCTCACATGAGTTATGATAAAGAATTGGTATTTGTCGCCGGACAAAAACCTATAATGGGCCGAAAATTGAAGTATTATGAAGAACCATTTTTTATGAAGAAAATATTGCCGGAGCCTTTATTTAGCGATGAAGGAACTTCGATCATATCGTTTGATGATTTATTTCGAGTTCATGCAGCTGAATCAAAGGCTAGAATGGAACGAAAATTTTTAGTCGATGAAGCAAAATTAACGGCTAAGATGTTAAAAAAGGGGGAAATATTAAATGAACCAACTGTCGAAACCGAAGAAATTGTCCAATTCGAAAAAATTGAAAAACCTCAGCAATCAGAGCTTGCAAACCTCAACAAAAGTAATCAAGGGCCATGGATCGAAAGCTCGAGCGAAGTAAAAGAGTGTGCAAAAATAGAGCAAAACGAAGACAATTCATCAAAAAGTGATGCTGCAGTGACATCTATCATGCAACAGTATATGCATAAAAAAGAAGAAAATGATGAGGTCCAACAATGAAATCTTCAATAGAACGAATGGATCGAACGTTTGAAAATTTGTATTATTCTATGGGAAGTATAGTTTTAGAATATATGAAAAATCAAGATGTATTCGAAATAATTTTGAACCCAGATGGGAAGTTATGGGTTCATACGTTTAGCAAAGGGAAGGTTGATACTGGTTGTGTTTTGGAAGAAGATAAATCGAAACAAATCATATATAGTATAGCAGCTATTTCTGACCAAATTATTGCAGAAGAATATCCCATTTTAGAAGCGGAAGTTCCTGCCACGAGTGAATTTGATAGTTTTCGATTTAACGGTATTTTGCCAGGGGTTGTAACGGCTCCATCTTTTAATATTCGTAAACATCCCAAAATAGTATTAACATTGGATGACTATGTTGCGCAAGGTGTTATAACCAGCCATCAAAAAGATCTGATTATAGCAGAAATTTATGCGAAAAAAAACATTATTATTGCAGGCAGCACAGGTTCTGGGAAAACTACTTTTGTAAATGCAATTCTAGCTGAAATTGCTAAGCTTACAGATCGTATTGTACTAATCGAAGATACAAAAGAATTGAATTGTATGGCTAAGGATTTTGTATCTTTGACTACAACAAAAACTGTAGATATGGTTGCATTGCTTCGCACAACGCTTCGCATGAGTCCAAAACGTATAGTGGTTGGAGAAGTTCGAAATGAAGAGGCATTGACACTTTTAGATGCTTGGTCAACAGGGCACAAAGGTGGATGTTGTACAATCCATAGTGATTCGGCATATGATGCGTTATTACGTTTGGAAACATTAACCTCACGAACTTCTGCAAATCCACAACAAATTACAATTGGACGGGCTGTAGATGTTGTTATCTATATTGAGTATACCGGCTTAAAGCGTAAAGTATCAGAAATTATGCGGGTAAAAGGATATGATCCTTTGAAGCAAGAGTATATTACAGACCAAGCTGCATAAAATTAAGAGATTATAAAACGCAAAAAAACAGGATTTTGAAAAGCTTTTTTTCGAGTACGCTATAAGTATAATCTTTTTATAAATTAAAAGGGGGAAGATTTATGAAAGTCAACAAAGCCAAAATCGTCAAGTTTCTCAAAGACAACAAATGGGTACTTTTTCAGATGGGATGCATGGTCTTAATGTACGTAGTTTTGCCAGCGGCCATTGGGTATGCAAATGATGCCAGCAACGTGCAAATCGATGCATTAAAAACTCCAATGACGGTACTTGAAAGCACATTTACAGGAACCGTTCCAAGAGTAGGAGTGTCAATTGCCGGAGCAGCTGGGGCAACTAGCTGGGCGTTAGGAACAGAAAATCAAGTTACAAAATATGCTTTGCGTATAGCCATGGGAGGCGGTATTGCTATGGCAATTCCTGCAACAGTTTCAACCCTTACGGGCACAACCGTATCGGGGATGCTTTTTTAAGGAGGAATAAATATTGAGTGAAATGGAACCATATCCTTGGTATGAACTTCCGTTCTATCGTTCTTTATCCGAACAAATTCTTTTGCTTGGAGCACCGAAATCTATATTAATTATTAATGGTTTGTTGATGTTAATTTTTATTGTGGATTTTAATTTCTTTCTAATTATCCCTATCAATTTATTGATTCATTTTGGTTGTATTTACTTATCCAAAAATGATGACCAGTTTTTTGATTGCCTTAGGGTATATATTCGAAAAAAAAATTATTATTGTACATGAGTAAAAAAGCGGCGAAGAATCGACCATAAGTCGTTGATTTCGTCGCTTTTTTAGGAGGTAAAAAAAATGACATGGAAAGAATATCAAATAGATGATACTGACATTGCTGAATGGGTTTCGTGGGGAGGTATTGTAAAAGATAGTGTTATGGAAAACAAAGATCATAGTTTTTTTAGCGTTATTCAATATGAACCCAATCTAAGAGCAGCCTGTTCTTATATGAAAAATTTTAGTTTTAAAAATGGGTGGAATATTTGGTCTGAAAAACAAAATCGTAACGGCGACTTTCAGTATTTTTTAGTTGTTTCATGGAATCCGGATTATGATAAATCCGATAATGCCAATAATACATTATCGGGGCAATCTATACATGTAAAGGAAGCAAGTTCATTCTTCGAAAAAGAAGTAGAATCTATCCTGAAGGAAATGTCTACGGTAATTTCTTGCAGAGTAATTATGGGACAAGAGTTTTTGGATTTTTTAACATTCACCCTATCTTTAGGTGAGCATTCTGTTAGTATGCCAGACACAACACTTTTTCTGGATGCGCTCTTAACACAAGACCTAAAAGTTTCCTTTTTAGATAATGGAATTACGATTAATGAAAAAAACATCATGATACTTACGCTGCCCAGCATTCCTGAGATGCCCATAATGGACATCTTGTATAGAGCTTTTTCGAGATTTTCATATCGCCATGTACAAAGGATGTTGCTTTTTGGTAAAGATGAGGCAAAAGAAGATCTAGAAAAATACATTTCAAAATGGTGCGGGGGGCGCAAGTCGTTAAAAGATATTATTACAGATAAGCTTCTATCAAATCTTAATGGATATTATAGTGGTGCTTTTATCTTTTTAATAGAATCAGATAGGCATGAAGAACTGATGGAATACTGTCAAATGACCTTAAACGAGTTGGAAATCCCTTATTTGTTTGAGGAATATAATCTTAAAGATGTTTGGTGGGGCAGCCTTCCAGGAATGTTTCGGGCAAATATTACAGCCCCAATTGTAGGAATTAGGCACTTAGAAGATCTTTTGGCTCAAAAGGAAGGGGATTTAATTTATGTATAGACAGAACCGGTTTAATCGTAAGAAAGACTGTCTGAAGTATTCTATGCCATTTGCAAGAATTGTACATGCCCCTATTTCCGAAGAGGCAATACAAAAAGATTATGATGGAAATATCGAAAATATTCCAGCAGTTGTGGTAAATAAAGATGGTTCTTTACAAATTTCATGGGCATATAGAGGACCAGATTTGGGCTCGGAAATAAAAGAACGTTTGGCAATTATAACCACACAAATGAATAATTCATTTGCAACACTTGATACAGATTGGTTCCTATATTTCGAAGCACAGCGAACGGCATCGCTTTCTTATGCAAATGATACGTATTTCCCCGATCCGATTACGAAGGCCATTGATGATGAACGAAAACAGCTTTTCCTCGACAGTCAACATTATGAATCGAATTATTATGCTACTGTTTACTGGATGCCACCAACCGATCAACAAGGACGTATTAAAGAAATTGTTATTGAAGGTCGCAAACATAAAGACGTTACAGGTAATGATCATCTCCGGGTTTTTTGGGAAAAAGCAAATAAAATATTTAATAGTTTTACTGCATTAAATATTCCATCTCGGTTCCTCACACAAAATGAAATGTTAACGTATCTGCATTCCATTATATCTGATAATCCTAGAAAACTTTCGATGCCAAATCATCCGCTTCTTTTAGATCATTACCTAAATGATACACCAGTATATGGTGGATTAGAGCCAAGACTTGGTAAAAAACATATACGTGTTATTGTTCCATTGACGTATCTTTCAAATACTATTTTTGGATTGTTTGATCAGTTGAACCGTCTAGACTTTGATTATCGCTGGACAACACGATTTTGTTGCTTGTCGAAGCAAGATGCAATTTCTGAGTTGGAAAGCGTAAAAAATGGTTGGAATGGGAAAATAAAATCTTTGCGAAGTATGGCAAAAGAGCTCGTTTTTAACCGTGAAGACGATGGGAACATTAATGAAAATGCACAACGAAAATTTGATGAAGTCAAAGATGCAATTCACGCGGTAGAAAGTGACACAACAAATTATGGATTTTATTCGACGGCAATCATTGTAATGGATGAAGATGCTGATGTCGTCGAAGAAAAGGCGAAGTTTGTGTGGCAACAAATAACAAATTTAGGCATGAAAGCTCAAATTGAAGATTTAAATGCGCTAGATGCTTGGATGGGATCTATTCCCGGAGCTGTTGGGCATTATATTCGAAAGCCAATGGTCTCGACGGGTAATCTCGTTCATATGATACCGATTTCCGATGTTTGGGCTGGGCCTGAACGAAATAATTATTTAGATGGTCCAGCATTATTGTATACGCAGACAGACGGAAACACGCCATTTCGTCTTAATTTACACATTGGATCCGTTGCTCATACTTTTTTGGTTGGACCAACTGGCGCAGGGAAATCTGTCCATTTGAATTTACTGGCTGCATCTATGCGAAAGTATAAGGATGCACGGGTTATTATCTTTGATAAAGGAGCTTCTTCACGGGTTTTAACCGAGGGAGTTGGTGGAAATTTTTATAACCTTGGCAGCGAAAAAAGCAAACTTTCTTTTCAACCATTAGCTCAAATTGATGATGAAAGTGAACGGCAATGGGCACAAGAATGGCTATGTGATTTTGCTCAAAATGAACGTATGGAAATTACCCCAGAAAGGAAAAGCTTTATTTGGAAAGCCCTCGAAATTACAGCTTCTTTACCGCAACGATTTCGTACCATCTCTTCTTTTGTAGATTATTTACAAGATAAAGACTTAAAAATAACCTTTGCTCCGCTTAAATTAGGTGGTGCCTATGGATATATTTTTGATTCGAAAGACGACACCTTGGAGTTTTCGTCTTGGGAAACCTTTGAAATGGAAAAACTTATGGAACGCAAATCGATTGTGGGGCCAGCTTTGATGTATATTTTCCATAGAATAGAAAGAATGTTAAAAGACCAAAATGAAAAATCTACGAAAAGGGGCCCGACCGCAATTATTTTGGACGAATGCTGGGTGTTCTTTGATAATCCGATGTTTGTCGAAAAAATACGCAATTGGCTTAAAACGTTGCGAAAATCAAGAGCCTTTGTTGTATTTGCAACGCAATCTCTGGCTGACATAACAAAATCGCCGATTTTTTCGACAGTTTTAGAATCGTGCCAATCGAAAATTTTCCTTCCGAATAAAGATGCACTCGAAGAAAGTACCAAAAAAACCTATTTGTCTTGTGGTTTAAATCAGCGCCAAATTCAGATCATATCAGAAGCGATTCCACAATGTCAGTATTACTATACATCCCCTATAGGGTCAAGATTATATGATTTAGCGCTTAACTCATGTCCCGTAACACTAGCTTACACAGCATCTACTGACACAGCAGATTCAAAGTACTGCCAAAAGCTTGTTGATGAATATGGAAAAGAGAATTTTAACGAGCATTGGCTTGCATATAAGCAAGTTGAATTGCCGAAAAAAGAGGAAGCACGAGAATTCTTTGCATCATAATGAAAAATAAAGTGGGTTTCCGAAATATAAGTGGAGGTGTTTTTTTTGAAATCTGTTACACAGGCATACTTAGATTTTGCCAAAACTGAATTTCCAAAAAAAGAAGTAGATAGATTATATCTTGAACTCGACCATAAAATTGCACATGAATTGGCAGACGATGGATACAGTACCTATCAAATCGAACAAGCAATTTTGTATGAAAGTCCAGCAATCGAAGGAAAAAGTTCAGAAGAAAAAGATCGATATTTGAGAGGGCAGGTTCCACGTGATTTGCCTGAAAATGGGCTCGAGCTATCGGTTCGAAAAGCATATAATTTAAAAAAAGAAAGTATGCATGTACGCTTTGAAGATCTTTTTTTTAAGAAAGATTTGAACGTTTTTTGCAAACTGTTGGACGCAGGATACTCTTTAAAGGAAGTATTGGAAGTTCATCGAAAAAAATCATTCTTGTCTACACAATTTACAAATGAAAAATTGCTAAACAATTATGCAGACAATGTGCTTGGTCATGTCAATAGAGAACGCATCTTACGAACAGGCAAACTCTATGATTTGGCTAAAAATTTGTATTTAGAAAAGATCAATAGCTTACCGGATAAATATGCAAGCTATTCTAAAGACAAATTTAATGCCTTTCATGAAGGCAGTATTGTTATTTCCATGATGATCGACCATAATTTCTTTCCAGAAGTTATTGAAGAAGTGCTTAGGCGAAATTCAATTTATGCTAATGTTGACGAAAATTATATACATGATGTAATGGAGAAATGTCGTAACATACAACATGCCTACATTGATATTCAGAAGATGGTTTCACCTTCTGAGGTTCGAACTGAAGCAGATGCATATCGTTATTTCGCACGGGAATACATGACACATACACATACCAAAATCCTTTCAGGCAGGGATGACCAACGCATTGTAGCGAGAATGTATACTGAAAAATTCCCAAAAGAAATCATTTTATCTGCACTAGCAAAGGCATCTCCGGTAGCTATGGAACCCGGACGAACCCAGGATAAATATATTAGTTCTCTTATCAATCTTGTTGAAAAAGACTATGCAAGTAAAAAAGAATTTGCGTTAAAACAATATCCAGTAACGGCAGCTCTATATGAAGAAAAAATGGACCGGTTAGATCAAAGGCTGAAAGAAAAAGGCTATTCTTTTGGGGTAGAAAAAAATCGAAGTTATTATGATGCAATGGTAGCGAAGGAGCTTTTAGAGGAAAAACAATCCACGGCCAATATTTCGCGTGTAATCGTAGAAAAAAGCCCTTTGGCAGTCAAAAAGAATCCACAAAATCCAAATAAAACTCCAGAAACATATGCGAATTGGATAGTATCCGCATCAAAAAAGGTAATTCGTGCGGAGAAAAACCTATTGGCTTGGGAAAACAAAGACATTCCCACCAGTACAAGTTATAAAAAGCTCATTGAAGCAAAAATAACACCCATCGATTTGTTTAAACAAGCTCTTCATGAAAGAATAAAGACCTATCCTAGCATTTCAGCTAGGTTAACAGCACCTTTTCTGGATAAAGATATTGCAGAAAAGTTATTAACAAAATATCCTGATTTTGATAAATTTCAGCTCCATGAAGTAATAAAGCAGAATAGTCCCAGAGCGTTAATGCCAGGTATTCCGGAAAATTATGCAGTTAAGGTAATTGATGAAGTAGAAAAACGTATAGAGGCAACAAGAAAAAAAGAAACGTATACGAAGACCGTACAGGAAGAATATAATCGTCAATGCGGACTTGCATCTGAGGGCGTCAATATTGATTCGCATATGTCCTTGTATCAAGATGGCCGTGCAGCACTTCGCATGTTGCTTAACCATATTGATCCGCTAGACGTGCGAAATGCAATCGTGGCAGCCGCAACAACAGCAGCGGTTATTACGCCATTGCTATATGCCGACAATGTTCTTCAAGGAGCAGAAGCCGTTTATCAGCGGATTCATGATCTTAAAGAATATACGCCAGTTGAAAATCCTAAAACAGCAGAAGAAACGTATAAAAATAAACTTGTAAAACTATATACGGAGAAGAAGTTTTTACAGAGCAGCATGGATGCAGCGATCATGAAAGATATGCTTTTAGAAAACCAATATCGGACAAGTGAAATAAAACAAGCGATTCAAAAAAATTCCCCGATTGCTATAGAGCCCGGAAGAGATAATAAATATGAATCCTTTATTGAAGCACAAGCAAAGCAAAAAATATCGCAAGAACGACTAAAACTTTATCATTACAAACCTGTCCCTCGTATTGAACATGAAGAAGATGCAAAAAAAGAGTATGAACATCATTGCAAGGAAATAAAAAAAGCAATAGAATTGCCGTTTTCTTCACAAATGGATTTACTGATTGCTGAAACCATGCTGATTCAAGGTTTTACTTCCAATTTAGTGACAGAAGTTTTGAAAGAATCGCCTTGTGTTGCAAGTCAAAAAAATTACGCGGTGTCTATTGTTCGTAAAGCAGAAAATTCATTAACGAAGGATCTTGACCAGGAACAAGTTCTTGTTCGAAGTATAAAGAAAGTAACAGAAACTACAACAAAAATATCTGAAAATTGATAATAAAGCAGTCCGTAAATAATATGGGCTGCTTTTTTTGTGCTTGAAAAACGCAAAAAAACGAGATTTTGAAAAGGGTTTGTCATCATACACTAAATGTAGTAACAAAAATTTTTCAAAGGAGTTGGGAATGACAATGTGGAGTAGATGGATAAAATCGGGTAAATCAGTAGTGTTTTTTATGGCAGCGATATGTACGATTTGGGTGAATCCTTTATGGGAAACAAAAGCAGAGGCAGCTGATGCATATAGTGTGATTTATAACGATGTGAGTGCATGGAATGGTGATGCTGGACAAGCTGATTGGATCACATCGGCAATACTATATGCTTCTAGCCAATATGGCGTAGATTCACTATTGGTGACAGCAGTGATGGAGACAGAAAGTCATTTCAATTTAAGAGCAGGATCTGGTGTTGGTGCAATTGGCTTAATGCAGCTAATGCCAGATACGGCACGTGCTATAGGTGTTGATCCATATAACCCACTAGACAATGTTGTGGGAGGCGTAATTTATTTAAAAAATCAATTGGATAATTTCTCCGGTTGGGGTGCCTATGGTGTAACAGATGCGGTTGCTGCATATAACGCTGGTCCGCAAGCTGTGAAAAAATATCAAGGCGTTCCCCCTTACAGTGAAACGAGAAATTATGTTGTAAAAGTTTCGAATGCCTATAATCGGTTGCTCGCGAATTGTTCGTAGTTTTAAAAATGGATGTCCATTATGGACATCTTAAAAAGGGGAGGAATAAAATATGGCTTTTATAAAAAAAACAGCTATCGGAATGGGGTTATGCATAGGGACGATGGCGGCTTTTTTAGCTATGATCCCATCGTCAAAATCGGCATCTGCTACCGTACTCGTGTACGACGCCCAAAATGTTGCTGAAGCAATTAAAACCGCGATTAATACAGCAACAATGCTCACTAATGAGCAAAAACAATTGGCATTGCAAATTCTGAATATGAATAAGATTGATGGCACTACCTTGATCAATTGGTATAAAAATCAACAAACCCAGCAAAATGAGGTCTTGAATGAAGAAAATGTTAAAATCGGAGCACTGAATACCTCATCTACCGTTAGTAACTTTTGGAATACAGAACTTGGCAGCGTGGAAGATGTTTTAAATGGAAACACAAGCTTAGTAGATCTATATTCTTCTACACAAAAAGGAATTAAAGCGTTGGATAAAACCAATTACGATTCCTTGCACAATGCAAAGGCTGTGCAAATACAAAATGACGCTTTATCGAGTACTGTTACCAATGCTTTACAAGCGGCTAACAATGCAGACGGTAACTTGCAAGCTGTTCAAGCTGCAACAACAATTCAAGCCGCAAATGCGCAGGCTACCATTCAAGGAAATGCTCTGTTAGCGAATATGGCAGCCATGGAAGCGGCAAATTATCAAAGAGAAAATGTAGAACGTGCAACAAATCTTCAGCTTGAACAAAATTCTAAAGATAATGTATCAACTTGGGTAGGGAATTTTAGTGATAGTGATTTGTCACAATAAATCGGAGGAAACTATGAAAACATATGGAATATGCGCTTTAGCATGTTGTTTAGTGCTTCTTGTGCTGTTGGGCTTTCAAAATATTTCCTACGCGGCGGATAACTCCACAATAATTGATGCAGGTACAGGAATTACAAGTTTTGATACGCCTTTAAAGACGATAGCGAATAGCGTTGTTGGATCTGCAAAAGTAATTGCAGTAATTATGACAGCCGTTGCAGGATTCATGTACGTTTTGGGAATTGAAACGCATGGCACAAAAACAATGTGGAGCATTGTCTTAGGCATTGGACTCGCGCTGAATTTTGGGGGCTTCTTTTATAGCGTTTTTTCCAGCTATCTAAGTGGTGATGCTACGACCGCACAAGTTACACAATATCAATTTTCACTAAAAGGCGAATCTGACGGAGGTATTGATATTTTGTCAGGATTTATGAACAATTATACGAAAAATGTAATTGTTCCTGGGGCCATGGCAATTCAGCCAACTGCACTAAAATTATTGGCGATATTAACAATAATAACATCCTCTCTCCAATTGGCGTTGGATCTTGTTTCTGGTGATAAAGTTAAGTTTTTAATTAATATCTGTCTGAAAGCAGGATTTTATATCTTTTTGATTACAAATTGGCTTTCAGGAATAGATTTGATGAATCATCTTGAAGCAGGATTCCAAGAAATTGGATTTTTAGCCGGTGGGGCCGGTGCAGATACAACATTAAAACCAGATTCTATTGTCAATAATGCGATTGTAATTTTTCACGCGATTTGGGACAATGCAAAATTCAGTATAACAAGTCCCGGGCTTCTGATTATTAATATTGTGAGTTTAATAACCATTATTGCCTGCTTATTTTTGACTGGAATTGAAATGTTTATGGTTCGAATTGAATTTTACACTATGGCATTAATTACAATTCCACTATTGCCTTTTGGCATGATTAAACAATTTAATTTTCTATCGGAAAAAGCGATTGGTGTCATGTTTAATTTGGCAATCAAGGTTTCTGTGATTGCGTTTATCAGCACGGTTTCTATACCATTTTTAAAAAGTTTTTCAGCAAAAATCGCTGCAACATCAGATTTGTATACGCAAGTCAGTGTAATATTACAAGCGGTTCTTGCTGCTGTTGTTATTTACTATATTACGAAACGAATTCCGAATATCGTGCAGAGTTATTTGTCCGGAAGCCCACCCTTTGGTGGAGGTATGGTTAAGATGGCCGCAAGTGCACTAGCGGCTGCCGGTGGCGCTGCTGGAGCAGTTCGTGCAGCGAGTAATATGGCTGGTGGGGGAAATGACCAAAGATCAAATGGAACGGGAAATATGATGAGCCAGTTAGGTGGTACAGCAATGAATCTTGGTAAAATGGCTTATTTGCAAAATCCAGTAACAAAAGGATTTCAGGCTACCGCTAAAAATTTTCATGACCAAGATAAGGCTAGAACGGGCAATCGAAGCACTACGCCAGCGGAACAGCGAATGCAGAATCCAATGGGTGTAGCAGCTAAGGCCCCTGGTGCGGTAGTTTCAAATACAGCCAGAGTTGTCAAAGCTGCAACAAAGAAACTTGATGAATATTATAAGAAACAAAAATAAAGATAGCGCCATATGGCGGCTATCTTAACGTTCTAAGTCTTGTTTTATATCTCGTTCCATGTTTTTCGATGAAAAATATTCGAGCATAGCTTTTAAGTCGGTGGTTCCAAATTGATCTCGAAGATGACCTGCTACTCGAGAGGCATTAAATGGAGTCATTTTTACATAGGGAGTATTTTCATCACTATAATCGGCAAAGTATTCAAACATTGCTTTTAAATCGGTAGTTCCAAATTGATCTCGAAGATAACCAGCTACGCGAGAAGCATCAAATGGAGCCATTTTTACATAGGGTTTATTTTCATTGTTTTTAACAGAAGCTTCACAAATATTCTTTGAACTTTTCTTTGGTATAAACATATTCCAAAGAAAAATCCCACCAAAAGCACTTATAATAACTGTTAATATATCCATACTCAATTCCTCCTTGTTTAAATGGAGAATTCCTTGTTTCATTAAGTATATTATAGCATGTTCATCACATGCTAACCAGTGCTGCGTGATTAGAGTTATCCACAAATTTAATGTTCGGTCGATACCTTTATTGATTGGAAAATTATGCATTAAGTGGATAGCTCATATTCGTCAAATACAATACACCAAAAACGCAAAAAAACAAGATTTTGAAAGACATCTTTTATACTATCCTTAAAATTAGATGGATTTTAATAAATATTTGATTTTAAGGGGCATTCAGCATGATAAAAAAAATAAGCTTATTTCTTGCCTATATATTATATTTGATTCTTTATCAGTTAAGCCCTGTATGTGCCGAATCACAGATTAACTCTATGATTTTACCTGTTGGGGGGGCTTGGGAAGAGACGTCTCCATTCGGATATCGTTTTCATCCGATAGATGGTGAATGGAAAGGTCATACCGGCGTTGACTTGGCAGCGGATGCAGGTACTCCGGTTTTAGCTGCGGCTGAAGGAACGGTTGCCTATGCTGGTTGGATTAGTGGATATGGGAATGCATGTATCATCGATCATGGTGAAGGTATTACGACTCTTTATGGACATATGCTAGATGGCTCTCCAACCGTGTCACCGGGCGATACAATCAGACAAGGTGTTAGCATTGGCTATGTGGGGTCGACAGGGAATTCTACAGGCCCACATCTTCATTTCGAGGTTAGAGTTTCGGGGGTGCCAACAAATCCAGCTATATTCTGTTCAGAAATAATGGCTGAAAGTGGTAATGGTAGTCAAGCTATGGATGGAGAAGAAGTACCTATCAATTTTGATGCTTCTTTTGATTTTGCAAAACCATTACGCGATGTCATTACAGCTTTCGGAAATGCATGTACGCAAGGCTTTCATATTATAAGAGATGTTATGAAACAATTCTTCATGATTTTAATCACGATAGATCTCGCAATCGGAGCCATGATGAAGACAATAGATACGAATGAAGGTGGTGAAAGCTTATTTAAATGGTTGGTATATAAGATGCTTTTTTACGGGATATTGATGTATTTCCTTCTTAACTGGGGAGATTCGGTATCAAATATGTCTCGTGATTTATTTGCAACATTAGGCGCACTTGGCGTAGGAAGTACGGAAGCGCAAGCGGCACAAGCAATATCAGATCCGACCGCGATTATTCAAAAAGGAGCTCAAATTATTGCCCCTATTTTTAATGAGTTAAGTAAAGTTCATGGAGTCATGGATTTTGCAGCTAAAGTCGAATTATTAGTTCCATGTTTCGTGTTTGGAGCAATTCTTATGATTGGGTTTACGCTTATTGGCCTACAAATTGGACTGGCTTATATAGAATTCTATATGGTAACTTTATTTGGTTTTACAAGTTTCGTATTTTCTGGATCCAAGCAGACGAGACGGTATGCAGCACATGGAATCAATGGAATATTTGCAACATCTCTGAAGCTTATGTTCTTTTGTATGTTTTCACTTATGCTGCAAACAACAATGCAAAATATTACGGTTGATAGCTTATTTTCCCAGCAAATCCCAAACAAAAATATTGAGAAATATTCTTCAGGCGGCAACATTACAAGTATTGACGAATTCATGGCCAGACTTCGTGCTGTTGAAACCGGTGGCTATAGTGATCCATATACAACGCCATCGAAAGATGGATTAGGATATGGTGCATACCAAATCAGCTATACGAACTGGGATTCTTGGTGTGAAGACGCAGGTATCGATGACCCACCACCATTGCCTTGGCCAGCTGAAACACAAGATAGAGTAGCACGACACAAAGTGGAAATTTATTATGACATGTATGGAAATTGGCACGATGTTGCAGTTGCCTGGAATGGAGGCGGCCGCGCTGTTGGTCAAGGATGGAGTTCAACCGAGGAATATTGGGGGAAGATTTGTGGGGCTAAAGGAAGTGTAATACCAGTAACAATCATTAATTTTATTCTTTTATTTAAACTTACTATTGTATGTCTAATGTTTATATTTATCGGAGATCGCCTTGCGGCTCAAATTATGACCCATTTTGGTGGTGATGGATTTCATTTTCGAAATGAATAATTCAAGGGAGGAAAATTTATGTTAAAGAAAATAGTGTCGGTATTTTTCGTGGTAATACTAGGGTTTTTCCTTGGATATAGGATCACCTATGCCTTTCATTTTCAAGTTGCGGGAATAGATTATCCCTTTGATCCACCTGATTACTATAGTCAAACAACTGTTTCATATGCAGATAGTCCATCTCCCTTTTTTTATAAGGACCTTGCAAATGGTGGTGGAACGATTTTGGATCCTTTGAGAAAAGTTAAATCGGTGCTTTTTTCTGGGAACTTTTCTGATTTGGTCACTTTATTTACAGCAAAAACAGATAGTGATGTAACAAATACATCGCCTTTTAGTTCTTCTGTATTAGATGAAACATTGAATAATGTATCACATATCAATGCGAATACATCATCTATCGGAAACAGCTCTGCTATTTTAGAAAAACGAGATAGTACATTGTTTCGTAGGCCGGATCGTTATGACGAGGATTCTACTACCTATAGCAAAAAGGCACAACTTATTTGGCTAGACAATACCTATAAAAGTATTGCTCAATCAGCAAAAGCAAGTGTGGATGATACATTATCGCAAGAAACCGCATTAAATGGTATTGTAGAAAATGCTTATAATGCGGATGGTGATTTACAAGCAGCACAATCTTCTGCAGAAATGATGGCTTTTACTGAGACGATAAATGCCCGGCGGAATCAATTACTTGCAAATTATGCATCGTTGAAATCTGCACATCACATGAAAGATGAAGATGATCAAATAAGTGCTACAAGAATGACAGATCAAGTATCTGGTCAAATTTCGGACCCCTATAACCAAACAACAGAGCAGAAGGCGGTATATACAAGACCGGATGCCCCGGGGTTTAAAGATTTTTAAATAAGATGTCCATTATGGACATCTTGTAGCTATAAAGGAGAGGTAATTTATGCAGGGAATATTGAAGCAAGTGAAAAAAACATTGAATGAAGTTTCCTTTGATATTATTGATGTATCACCACCAGAAGGGAAATATGCCATCGAATATGTACTTTTGCGCATTAATGGACAAGGTCTTCGATTGGGAAGAAAACTGCAGAACAATGAATTGATAACAGACTTTTCATCCTCTAATACACTATGCACAAAAGACAATCTGATTTTTATCTTACCGGACGTCATCCTTGATGATATCATACTAAAACAAAAGTTCAAAAACTATCAGCATGCAGTCGATACAGGCATCTTAGAGGGAAATCCTTCAGTCGGATAAATTTTTAAATTTCATTGTGTAATCATTTGATTAGTGGTAATATATAATCAAATAAAATTAGAGGATGCGTTAAAATGCCAAGAGGTGGAAAACGTGAGGGAGCTGGCAGACCTCCGGTTAATAGCGGTAGAGGAAAACATTGTATCTATTGTACAAAAGAAGAATTAAGTGCTGTGCGAGAGTATTTAAAAAAATTGAGAACAAATGAGATTTTACCAAAGGAGGACAGCGATAATGGATGAAAATCGATATGATCGAATAACAGGAAAGCCTGTGGATAAAAGTTATTTAGAAAAAGGACTCCCTGCGTATTTGCAAGAGGATTTAGATGTATATAAATCCGTAGATCCGGATGACTCTATTGCAAGTGAAGGCCCTTGGTATTGTTTATATGCGACAATCAACGAAGCCTTAAATGAAGGCGATATCAGTGACGAAGTGGCAAGATATTTAAGAGCAAAGTATTTAACTGTAAAAGGTGATGCATATTATGATTAATTTTAGCGAATGGAAACCTAATAAGTTTCGGACCTATGGTGGAGCAAATGGAAATAAAGTCTGCTGTATGTTTAACGATGAACCATACATGGTTAAATTTGTACATCCTAAATTAGATCAAACTGGACCATATAGCGCAATCAGTGAATATATAGGGTGCCATATTTTTCAGATGGTAGGAATTAGCTCGCAGGAGACCGTTTTAGGGAAATATTCTTTTCAAGATGGCATAGATTGCTGGGCTGTTGCATGTAAAGATTTTAATGTAAACGGAAATCAATTACAGGAATTTTTAAATATAAAAAACGCTTGTATTGAAAGTAGTGAAGGCGGCAAAGGAACTTCTTTACTGGGTGTGCTAGATGCGATTGAAGAACAAAACAAAATAGATCCATTGGTTTTAAAAGAGCATTTTTGGAACATGTTTATAATGGATGCTTTCGTGGGTAATTTTGATCGTCATAATGGAAATTGGGGCCTTTTAGCAAATGAACAGCAACAAAGCTATGAAATAGCTCCTATATATGATTGTGGATCCTGCTTATATCCTAGAATTCTTGAAAAAGATATAGGGAAAATTTTACATGATGAGGCTTTGCAAAATCAGAGAGTCTATGAAGTACCTCCGTCTGCATTAAAAGATCTTTCGGGGAAAAAACTTAATTATTTTGAATATATCTCCTCAGGCGAAAATGAAGAATGCAACAACGCACTTCGGAGAATGCAACCTAAAATTGATATGGATAAAATCAAAGTTCTTATTGATTCTGTACCAGAAATTTCAGATGAGAGGAAGCAGTTTTATTTCATGATGCTTCAGCTTCGTAAAGAAAGAATACTAGATTATTCTTTAGATAAAATACAACATCAAGTAAAATCTAATGATATTGTATTGGAATTCCATCAAAGAGAAGAAGCTATCCTTGAAAATCGATTGCCACAAATAGGCGCTGCTGGACAATATCAAAAATTATACCGAAATAGAATGCTTCAGGAAAAAAATGAAACCAATCGCCACTTAATCAGCAGCGAAGTTGATACGGAAATTGTCGCAAGAATGTTTGTTGAAGGGACCTATAGTAAGTCAAAAATCAGGCAAGTTATCATGGAATACAGTCCAAGATCTATAGCAGATTCGAATTATGTCGACAAAATTATGACACGTGCAAAAGATCCTAAATACAAAGAACCTGCTATGGAAAAGTATGGTAGAAATCGTTGAAGTGCTCAAAAAATAGAGGTGTGCTTATGCTATCAACTGACTTACTTGTTGATTGTCTTATAGAAGAAAGAAAACTGAAATCTAAAGGGGTATTCTATCTCTTTACACAAGTTGATTTTGCATATAACAGTAATTGTATAGAAGGAAGTTGTTTAACCCAAAATCATACGCGAAGTCTTTTTGAAACCAAGACTATTTTAGCCGACAAAGATACATTAATTCGAAGTGATGATATCATTGAAACAAATAACCATTTTCGTGCGTTTGACTATATGTTGGATAACTATAAAAAACCACTATCAGAGCAATTGATTAAGGATATCCATGGGATTTTAAAAGCAAATACATCCGATGCCGATTTGACCTGGTTTAATGTTGGTGATTATAAATCGCAAGAAAATATGATTGGCGATATGGAAACAACTCGTCCAGAAAATGTTCATGCAGATATTTCAGTGTTACTAGAAAAGTATTTAACTATAAAAACCAAAGGTATAGGCGATATTATTGATTTTCACGTAAAGTTTGAAAAAATACATCCTTTTCAAGATGGAAATGGCCGTGTTGGCCGGATGATCATGTTTAAAGAATGCTTGAATCATAATGTGATTCCTTTTATTATTGATGCAGAACATAAGGGGTTTTATTACCGTGGCCTCTGCGAATATTTTAAAGAAAAAGGATATTTAAGAGATACCTGTCTGTTAGCACAAGATAAGTATAGTGCATATTGCAAAAAGTTGGTGCCAAAGTTTGAAAAAACATTGAAACAAAAAGAAGTAGACTTAAGTCGTTAAAAAAGACTATCAAAAAGCATTGGTGCTTTTTGATAGTCTTTTTTTCGCAAAAAAACGAGATTTTGAGAAGGGAACAATAAGTTACTCTTAATATAGTGAGGCAAGCTCATCAAAAAAAAGAAAGGAGATTTTTCGTATGCCGGAAGATATTCGATTAAAACAAGAGATTCAGGAGGAATTCAGAGAGAAAATTACGACACAATTTATTACCGCTATGCAAGACAGAACGGCGGTTTGGCAAGACGAAAAGGATATACCTCTGCATATGCCAGTAAATCCAATTTCAGAAAAATACTTTCAAAATGCCAATGCAATGATTTTATTGCAGCGGCAACATGATTTAGGGACGACAGATTCACGCTGGGTACAACAAAACCAAATAGAAAGAGTAAATGGATTTATCAATAAAGGAGAAAAAGCTACTGTTATTGAGACAAAATCTAAGGATGGAAAGACCGGATACACTCGATATTTTAACTTTAGTCAGATGCATCCAAAGGATAAAACAAAGCCATTTGAACCACTTGAAATCTATGACAAAAAAATGGATCAGTGTGCAAGCGAAATGCTCGATCACAGTAAAGTTTTTACGGTAGATACCTTGATGGAAAGTAAAGATGCTTTTTTCGAAATGGCACGTAATGTTTATCGGGTTGCCTATGTTATGGCACATGAAAATAATGCAGTTAAAGAAGCTGTGGAAAACCGTATAAAGGCCATTCAAGAAATCAGCCTTGAAAAAAAAGCAAGAATACCGTCTGAACGCTTTTTACAAGAATGTAAAAAGGCTTTAGAAAAAAATCCAGACAGTAAAGGGTTTGTCGTAGAAGCTGCAAAGGCACTGCTCTTAGAGGGAGTGTATTCAAAAACGAAAATAAAAGCACTCATTACGCAGCATGCGCCAGGTGCTGCTCGAGATGGTGAAAGTAAATCTTCAAAATATAGTGAATACGTTTTTAATGGATTGGAAAAAGATACAAAATTTCAACAAGCAGCAAAAAAATTACAACAAGAAACACAAGCAGTTCGCTAGAAAGGAGCTATCATGGGGGATTTAGAAGAATTAGATGCTGCATGTATTGATGCAGCGGACATATCCCAAACCGCAGAAACCGTTGTTTGGGATGGTGAAAAATTTGTTGCTGAATAATACATTTGAATTAGAAAAATAGAATATATAAGCATGAAAAATTGAAAAAAGAAATTTGATAGCAGGATGCCCATTATGGACATCCTGTTACATTTAAAGGAGAGAAATATATCATGTATGAAAAAATTACTTTTCCCGTTGAAAACACAAATGAATCGCACTATAAATTTGATTCATTGGAATCAATGAAAGAAATAGAAGTGCCTTTTCAAAGATATAAAAAACTCTTTACACTAAAAGAAGGGCATTGTTATAAAGATAATGCCGAAAATCAAAAAGATAGCAATGCTGCTCATACTCGTGAATATGTTGCTGTTCTTGACCAAACAGGAAAAATTGTAGCAGATTTTATTCAAGAAGACAACTATCCCTATAAACATTATTTAGCCGCGAAGATTGCTATTGCCGATTTGTTAAATGAATATGATAATTGTCATAAAACACTTAATCTAAAGCCAAGAACTACGTTCGATGAAGAAAAATATTATTTTCAATTGAACGACGATCCAAAATGTCGTTTGTCTGAGGACATAACTTTGTATATCAAGCAGCGCCATCTGTACATTGAAATGTGGAATTGTTCAAACAAGCGTAGACTTGAAGCCGATCTTGCCTATATTGATCTTTTTCATCATCAGGAAGAAAAGTATAAAAAAGTGGTTTCAGAAAACTTTCCAAATGAAATTCTGCCAAAAGGATTAGAGTTAATAATTGAAAATGCAAAACAATTAAAAGATGATGTATCTTTTCAAATTGAACATTTTAAATTAAAAGATGTGAACCCATTTATTAAAAAATATGATTATAAGGATAACTTTGCCGAAGTAATGAAGACCATTGAGAAAATAAGAAACAAGCAAAAAAAATGCACGAAGGCTGCATTTGATTATTGTAAAGAGGTCGATCACTATTCAAGCCCAGACTATGATAAGAAAATCATTGAAAATATGATGCGTTCTGGTAAATACAGTCAGAGTCAAATAGCCGATACGATAATGAAATATAGTCCTGTAAATTATGAAAAATCAATAAATGTTATAAAAATAATGAAACAGATCGAAAAAGAGCCATCATATAAAAAGCAGATGGATATGGTGAGATAAAACTAGCTTGAAGTTTGCTGGCAGGATGCCAACTGTAGGCATTCTGTCAGGGATGAAGAGAGGGGATAGAATTTTGTCGAGGATTGGACTTGAAGTAAGATACAAAGACTATGTGGATAAAAATGCAATAATTGGCTATGATGATTCAATGAAAACATGGTTTTTACAAGCGTTTGAAATTTACAACAAAGACACAGACAGCGATGAACTGTTGCTATGGTTAGGTAGTCAGGAGGGGATAGAATTTTGTCGAGGATTGGACTTGAAGTAAGATACAAAGACTATGTGGATAAAAATGCAATAATTGGCTATGATGATT
>Ga0183099_1000639_pt1 | contig 23743 bp, 21 predicted proteins | sample Biomet1_FD_127788 | JGI IMG/M metagenome (GOLD analysis project Ga0183099, IMG submission 127788) | Microbial communities from bioreactor (seeded with anoxic lake sediment) at LBNL, California, USA - Biofuel metagenome 1 | ecosystem: Engineered > Bioreactor > Anaerobic > Unclassified ...
CTGTGGCTCATGCAGCATACAAGCAGCCAGTGCCAGCCGTTGTTTCCAGCCACCGGATAAGGTGCCTGCCAATTGGTTTTGTCGCCCTTCAAGGCCCAGGCGTTCCAGCGCTTGTTGCACGCGAGGTTTGCGTTCTTTCATGCCATAAATACGGGCGATGAAATCGAGATTTTCGCGCAAGCTCAAATCGTCATATAAGCCAAAGCGTTGTGTCATGTAACCGACGTGGCGTTTGATCTCAATGGCCTGTTTAGTGATGTCATAACCCAACGTATGGCCGGAACCACTGTCGGGTGTCAGTAGCCCGCACATCATGCGGATCGATGTGGTTTTACCGCTGCCGTTTGGCCCAAGAAAACCGTAGATCTCGCCGCGCCGAACCTGCATCGATAGGTTATCGACAACTAGTTTGTCGCCGAAGCTTTTGTTTAAGCCTTGTACATCAATGATCCAGTTATCACTGCTCATGGCTTATTGCTCCGCGTTCGCCAGTGTCACGGCGACCGGCTGCCCCGGGTGCAACAGGAAGGTTTTGGTATCTAACGGTTTGGCTTCGACCATAAACACCAGCTTGGAGCGGTTCTCTTTGCTATAGATCACTGGCGGTGTGTATTCCGCACTGTTGGCGATAAAACTTACACGAGCCGGGATCGGCTGTTGACAGCTATCGCAACTGATATTGATGCTCTGACCTTGTTTGATCGTCGCCAGCGCTGCTTCAGGGATATAAAAGCGGATCTTCACCGCCTCTGGCGCTAACAAGGTAACCACGGGAGAACCAGCCGGGATCCACTCGCCAACCTGATATAAGGTCTCTTCGACCCGCCCGGTGATAGGGCTGTGTGGTGCGGTTTGTGTCACCAGCCAATCGGCATGGGTGAGCTGTGCCGTGGCGGCAATGACATCGGCCTGTGCCGCTTGCCTTACATCGACACGTGCGGCCTGAGCAGCTAGAGCTAACTGGGCATTCAGATCGCGTACTTTGCCTTGCGCCTGTAACCGCGTGCTGGCGGCCTGATCCAATGCGGATTGGTTACTGAAACCTTGCTGGCGTAGCCGTTGTTGGCGCGAAAGTTCCTGCTCGCTCAGTCTTAGCGCGGCTTGTGCGGCACTCAATTGCGCTTGTAAGGCCGATATTTCCTCACTGCGTTTGCCTTTATTTAAATCCGCCACCTGGGCTTGTGCTTTTTGCAAAGCGGCTGTCGCTGCTTGCTGATTACTGATGGTCTCGTTGCTTTCCAAGCGAAATAGCGGTTGATCCACGGTAACGGCTTGCCCTTCGGCGACCTGCAGCTCACGCAGATATCCGGCCACCGGTGTGGCAACTCGCACATAATCGCCTTCGACATAACCTGGCAGTGAAGTGTCGGCTTCTTGCTGGCAGGCGCTTAATCCGAGCCCGCCCAACAATAGGCAACCACACAAACCAATCATTTTACGCATGCGAGGCCTCCTGTAAGGCCATCAAACCGGCCCAGCTGAAACGCACTATGTGATTTTCAATATCATCCAGCCAGCCGGGGTAAGACAGCAGAACCGGGTTGGTTCTTAAAATAAGTGGGCGAGCTAGCACATAGATAATGCACTGACCAAACAGGCTTAAGGTGCAGCGTAAGAGCGCGGTTTGATCGGCATGGGGCAGGATTTGGCGTAACAGACTGAATACTTGCTGCATTTGCGGATATTGAAAGCGCTGAAAAATGTCCTCTTGTGCTGCGGTCGGGTTCACCATTTCACGCAATACTAACTGCGCGAGTTGGCAGCCTTGGCTGTCATCCACCATGCGCTGCAACAGACTGTGGATCATAAAGCGGAAATGTTGTTGTAACGATTGTTCAGTATCCGTCAGCAATGGTCGTTGCTGGATCGCCAGTTCACCATGATGGCGTAATACCGCCAGATATAAGCCATCTTTGCCGCCGAAGTGATAATTAATAGCCGAAAGACGTACACCGGCATTTTTGGCGATCTGCTGGACCCGCGCGGCACGAAAGCCCTGTTCGATAAATTCCGGCGTTGCGGCCGCGATCAGTTTCAGGCGGGTTTCTTCGCCATGCGCCGTGAGTGGTGGCGTTGGAATGACGGTTTGCTCAGACATAACCGAACCAAATTAGAAAACTTTTTCTAATCATTGAGCAGGAATACGGCAAACGCAAGTTACAATTAGAAATTATTTTCTAATCTGATGGTATACCCAAAGTAATTGGCGTTGCAGCAAGGCGACAAGTGAACGAATCCCCATGAGCATAGATAAACTATGTGATTGGGGTGAGTGAACGCAGTCAACAACGCTGCAACGTCAAGTACAAAGGGTATAAATGAGAATCACTCTTGCCCCCCTGCAGGCTTCGGGGTAACCTGCTTTCCTTTGCTATAAAGCCAGTACGGGAGCCGTCACCATGGTGGATTCAGTCTTAGCCGCTGATCAACATTACGATCGTAATGATGTCGAAATCGTGAAGTGTGAACCCTGCTTTAAAGGATTCTTTCGTATTAATCGCTATCACCTGCGGCATAAATTGTTTGCTGGTGGTTGGGGTGACGTGATCCAGCGTGAGATGTTTGAGCGCGGTCATGCCGCTGCCGTATTGCTTTATGATATTGAACTCGATCGGGTGGTGCTGCTCGAGCAGTTTCGTCTGGGCGCTGTCGAGACCAAACAAGACCCATGGTTGTTAGAGTTGGTCGCTGGCATTATCGAAGAGGGCGAACAACCGGATGAAGTCATTCATCGTGAAGCGGAAGAAGAAGCGGGTCTGAGCTTACAAAAAGCCGATTTTGCGCTGAGTTTTATGGTCAGCCCTGGCGGCACCACCGAGCGCATTCATCTGTATGTCGGCAAGGTTGATTCAACGCAAGCGGATGGTCTGCATGGTCTGGCGCATGAAGGTGAAGATATTCGTCTGCATGTGGTGAGCCGCGAGCAGGCTTATCGTTGGGTGGAAGAAGGGCGCATTGATAATGCGACTACGGTAATCGCACTGCAATGGCTGGAGTTACATCGAGCTAAGTTGCAACAACGCTGGTTGGGTGGATCGTGACGACGCTCTGTGCTACCCGGCGCCATGTGCCTGATCTGCCCGAGCTGCATCGAGCCTATGAAACTAATTATATGGCCTTGATGAAGCTGCTACCTTCGACAGTAGACGGCGGGGCGCGGTTGTATAACGTTGCGCAATCATTACAATTTGCCGTTCGGATTTTAGAAAATACCCGCTACACCACGTTGTTGGAAATCTGTCAGCACAATGAAGAGTTGCCAGATTTTTTGAGAGGTTACATGCAAGTCCGGCTGTACCACGATGCACGTATGGCGGAAGTGTGTGTCAGCCAGCAGATTTCCCGTTTACACCCCAGCTATGATTATCCCAACCCAGCTATGCATCAGCGGGATGAAAAAGAGCAGTGTAACCACTTTCTGGCAGAATGGCTGCGTTTCTGCCTGGCCCACGGCTATAGCGCGCAGGCGCTGGCATATTAAAGAATAAACAGATAATGCCTTTCGCCTGATTTGCCATAATGGGCATTTGGGGAGGCATTGTCCGCAAGTTAAAAGAGAGAGATTTTGGAAACCTGCACACTAAGTAACACGAATGATGGCATCGTTCGATTATTGCAGATTTCAGATACGCATCTGTTCGCTGATGCTGGCCGCGATTTATTGGGAATCGCTACCGCGGATAGCTTTCAGGCGGTGCTGGATGCCATTACTGAATTGCCACAAACTTATGATGTGGTGCTGGCTACGGGCGATCTATCACAAGATCACTCGGCGGCATCTTATCAGTGTTTTGCCCGTCGTGTGACAGCCCTAAACAAACCGGTACATTGGCTACCAGGTAACCATGACCATCGGGTATTGATGCAAAATGAACTGCAGGTCGCTGGCATTCACCCGGAAATGCGCTTAGTGGGTGACCACTGGCAAGTCATTCTGCTCGATAGTCAGGTCTATGGCACCCCACATGGCTGGTTAAGCCACTTGCAGTTAGAACAACTGGAAGCTGCGCTGCTGCAATATCCTGAAAAGCATGCCCTGATCTGTTTGCATCATCATACCTTTCCAATTGGTTCGATCTGGTTGGATCAACATGATCTGAAAAACGCGAATGATTTCCTGACCTTACTGAGCCATCACCCACAAGTGAAAGCGGTGCTCTGTGGTCATGTCCATCAGGAGTATGATCAGATGCATCAGGGGATACGTTTTCTGACCTCTCCATCGACCTGTATTCAATTTAAACCATTGAGTGTCGATTTTTCGCTGGATACCATGTCGCCCGGCTGGCGTTATCTGCAACTTTATCCGGATGGCCGACTGGCTACGCAAGTCTGGCGCCTTGATCCCGGCCAGTTTGTTCCTGATTTAAAAACTACAGGCTATTGAGATGTCTCCGACGCTGATTTATCTGCACGGCTTTAATTCCACTCCGAATTCTGTAAAAGCGCTGCAAATGACCGACTATCTGGCAAAAGAGTTGCCCGATATTCAGATCTGTGTGCCGGCTCTGCCGAATACACCGGCAGCAACCTGGCAGATGCTGCAACACACTATCGCTGATCTCGGCGATCGTCCTATTGGGCTGGTAGGCAGTTCTATGGGTGGTTTCTGGGCCATGAAAGTGGCAGAAACCTATGGGCATCGGGCGGTAGTGATTAATCCGGCGGTGTACCCGCACTTTTTGCTGCAACAATTGCTGGGATTGCAGCGTAATCCGTATACTGGCGAAGAATATGTGCTGGAACCGGCGCATGTTGACGAGTTGCAAGCGTTGGGCGTTCCCGAGCTTCAACATCCGGATCGGATCTGGTTATTACAGCAACAGGGCGATGAAGTGTTAGACTATCGCCTCGCATTACAATTTTATCATTTTGCACGAACGACTGTTGAGCAAGGTGGCAATCACGCCTTCACAGGATTTGAACGTTACTGTGCTCAGATAGTAAGATTCCTGCAGTTATAAACCGTCTTCACGGAATACCATGACTCAAGCTTATACCGCTGAATCCATTGAAGTCCTCAATGGTCTGGAACCGGTGCGTCGTCGCCCCGGCATGTACACCGACACTTCCCGTCCAAATCATCTTGGGCAGGAAGTCATAGATAACAGTGTCGATGAGGCACTGGCGGGGCATGCCCGTCGTATCGACATCACCTTATATGACGATCAATCGTTGGAAGTCACCGACGATGGCCGTGGTATGCCGGTTGATATTCATCCAGAAGAGGGTGTTCCGGCAGTTGAGTTGATTTTCTGTAAACTGCACGCGGGCGGTAAATTTTCCAGCAAAAACTACCAATTCTCCGGTGGTCTGCACGGCGTGGGGATCTCGGTCGTCAATGCGTTGTCGCGCCGGGTGGAAGTGACCGTGCGTCGTGACGGTAATGTCTATGAAATGGCGTTTGAGCAGGGCGATAAAGTCTCTGATCTGACCATCACCGGTACTTGTGGCAAGCGCAATACCGGCACCAGTGTCAAATTCTGGCCGGAAGAAAAATATTTTGATTCGCCGAAATTTTCGGCCAGTCGTCTGGTACATATTCTCAAAGCCAAAGCGGTGTTATGCCCGGGGCTGACCATTCACTTTGATGATCGTGTGAATAAACAGGTGTACGACTGGTGCTATCAGGACGGCCTGCGCGATTATCTGCTCGATAATCTGAAAGAGACCATCCGTCTGCCGGAACAACCGTTTACCGGTCAGTTCAGTGCCGACAATTCCGCAGTGGATTGGGCGCTGTGCTGGTTACCGGAAGGTGGCGAGCTGATCAGCGAATCTTACGTCAACCTCATTCCCACCATTCAGGGTGGCACGCACGTCAACGGTCTGCGTCAGGGCTTGCTTGATGCCATGCGCGAATTCTGTGAATTCCGTAATCTGTTGCCGCGTGGTGTGAAATTGACGCCGGATGATATCTGGGATCGTTGTGCCTATATTCTGTCGATCAAAATGCAGGATCCACAGTTTGCCGGTCAAACCAAAGAGCGTCTGTCGTCACGACAGAGTGCCGCGTTTGTCTCCGGTATTGTCAAAGACGCTTTCAGTTTGTGGCTGAACTCAAACATCGAGCTGGCCGAACAGTTAGCTGAGCATTGCATTAACAGCGCCCAGCGTCGTCTGCGTGCCGCGAAAACTGTGGTGCGCAAGAAAGTGACTTCTGGCCCTGCGCTGCCGGGCAAACTAACCGACTGTAATTGCTCCGATCCGATGCAGGGCGAACTGTTCTTGGTGGAAGGGGATTCTGCGGGCGGCAGTGCGAAACAGGCGCGGGAGCGTGAGTTTCAGGCCATTATGCCGCTGCGTGGTAAGATCCTGAATACGTGGGAAGTGGATGCCTCGGAAGTGCTGGCGTCGCAGGAAGTACATCATATCTCGGTGGCGGTGGGCATGGACCCTGACTCCGACGATATGAGCGGCCTGCGTTATGGCAAGATCTGCATCCTTGCCGATGCGGATTCCGACGGTCTGCACATTGCGACCTTGCTGTGCGCACTGTTTGTGAAACATTTCCGCCCGTTGGTGGAAAAAGGGCATGTGTATGTTGCCATGCCACCACTGTTCCGCATCGATCTTGGCAAAGAAGTGTATTACGCGCTGGATGAAGATGAAAAACAGGGTGTGTTAGAACGCCTAAAAGCCGAGAAAAAACGTGGCACGCCGCAGGTGACTCGCTTTAAAGGTCTGGGTGAAATGAACCCCAAACAACTGCGCGAAACCACTATGGATCCGAACACGCGCCGTTTAGTACAGTTGACATTGGATGATGAAACCGACGAAACCATGCAACTGATGGACATGCTGCTGGCGAAGAAACGTTCCGGTGATCGTCGCGAATGGCTCGAAAGTAAGGGTAATTTGGCGGATCTGGCGCTGTAGTTGTTGGAGCCTGCCGGCGGACCTCGTTATAATGCATGTTAATCCAATTAACATACAGAGCGCGTGATGATGGAAAAAAAGACCGCCCGGTTAACTTTGCTGATTGATCCGGTAAAGAAACAGGCTTTCGAAGATCTCTGCACGGCGCAGGATCTGACGCCGTCACAGGTGGTTCGCCAGATGATCCGTGACTATCTGGATGAACATGGCGTGACCTATGCCACCAAAAGCCAGATTGGGGCCAAGGCCAAAGATACCGCGCTTTAAGGCGCGGTCTGCTTAATATCAATGCTCGACGACTGCGGCTTTTTCGCTGTTATCTGCAAAAAACATCTCACAGAAATTCAACGCTTCTTCAAACGTGGTAAAGCAGTGCCCTTGACCCAGCTGTTCAATTAGGCCGGCCCGCGTTAGTTTTTGTTGCACCGCGCCATTGGCTTCCGACAATAAGATCGTGATGTTGTGTTTCGACAAGGTATGAATAACATTTTCCAGCGATTGCAATGCAGTCATATCCATAAAGGGCACATGCATCAGGCGTAAGATCAGTGCTTTGGGCTCAGTATGTGTCTGTGCCAGCGCGCGTTGAAAATTCTCTGCCGCCCCGAAAAATAGCGGGCCAGCGATGCTGTAGACCAACACTTTCGGCGGTAAATGAGTACGGCCTAACTGTTTCAACTCAAGGTTGAGATCGTCGGTGGAGTGTTGCTGAATTTCTACCGAGCCCGCCATGCGCTGCATGAAAGTCAGTGAGGCTAATACCACCCCGATATTGACTGCTACCACCAGATCGGTGAATACCGTCAGCAGAAACGTGATCAGTAAAATCGCGGTATCGGTTTTCGGTGCCTTTTTTACCATGCCAATGAAGTGCGGCAATTCGCTCATATTCCAGGCGACGACAAACAAAATCGCCGCCAGTGCACACAGTGGAATATTGTTGGCGAGAGGGGCCAGAAACAGCAGGATCAGCAGCAGAACCACGGAATGAATAATACCGGCCAGCGGGCTGTTACCGCCATTTCGGATATTGGTCGCGGTGCGGGCAATGGCGCCGGTAGCGGCAAATCCACCCAGTAACGGAGCAATAATATTGGCCAACCCTTGCCCGATCAGCTCTTGATTGGAGTCATGCCGGGTGCCGGCCATGCCATCAGCGACCACCGCCGATAACAATGATTCGATAGCGCCCAGCATGGCAATGGTGAAGGCTGGGCCAATTAACTGCACCATATGACTGAAGCTGAACTCTGGCAGAGTAAAACTCGGTAATTCCTGCGGAATACCACCAAATGCACTGCCAATGGTCGCAATGCCAGTCGGGTGGAATATGCTCACGATTAATGTCGCAAAGACCATCGCGACTAACGGGCCGGGTACTTTACGCAGGTAAGGAATGCGCGAGGTCAGGATCACCAGAGCCAGACTCGTGAGTGCCAATGCGCTGGTCGTCAGATTGGCATGCGGCAGCTGTAGCAACAGATGCCAGAGCTTTTCATGGAAATGTTCACCGCTAACGCTGGGCAGACCAAAAAAATCTTTCCACTGGCCAACCCAAATGATCACACCAATGCCGGTCGTGAAACCGACGATCACCGGTGCTGGAATATATTTGATGATGCTGCCAAGCCGGCTAAACCCCATCAGCATTAACATGACACCGGCCATCAGTGTGGCCAGTTGTAGCCCGCTAATGCCGTATTTGGCGGTGATACCGGCTAAAATGACGATAAATGCCCCGGTTGGGCCGGCAATTTGTAAACGGCTGCCGCCAAACAGGGAGACCACCACACCGGCAACCAGTGCCGTATATAAACCTTGTTCTGGTTTGGCGCCGGAGGCGATGGCAAAGGCCATGGCTAAAGGCAGCGCGACCACGCCAACGATGATGCCGGCCACCAGATTCGGCAGCCAGTTCTTGGCGCGAAACAACCCAGCTCTCTGCGCCTCCAGTATTGCAATCATAGCCACCTCAAATACTAATAACATTAACATATGGTGATAACTGTTGATGCATTCTAGCGCGTTACTGCCGCACAGGTCATGCAAGCGGATCAAAAAAACACCGGCTAATCGCGCTTTGCTAAAAAAACCGCTTTTTCTGCAGAATTTGCGGCAAAGCTCCCATATCTTTCTCTGCAATGTTCTAGAATTATTAGCATATGCTGCTGATGAATACAGCGCATTCCACTCGCATTACGCTACGAGTCGCGGAGGTATCCTATGACTAAGCACCCTATGATGCATGCAAAGATCCCGCAGTATGCACAACGTCCACAACGTGACGAATCAACGTTATCCCATATCAAACATCTGCTGCTGTTATGGAAACAAAACTGGCTTACCCGTCGTCAGCTGGCACGACTGAGTGCCGAAGATCTACGTGATATCGGCCTTAGCGAAGCACAACGACAAGAAGAACTGAACAAATCGTTCTGGGAGCCTTAGAACTGAAAAACAGACAGGCTGGATGAAATAAAAGCTCGATGAAATGAAAGTAAAAAATAACCCCCGTGCATTGTTCCGGGGGTTATTTTTTAGGCCGGTGGCAGCGAATAATTTTGTCGCAGAAGTTGTTCAAATTGATCGGCGGGAACCGGTTTGCTCATCAAATAACCCTGATAACAGTCGCAGCCCTGCTTTTTCAGAAAGGCCAGTTGTTCGCTGGTTTCCACACCTTCGGCTAAAACCTTAAGGCGCAGGGTGTGGGCAATGGTAACGATCGTCGCGGCGATCTCCATGTCATCTTTTTTGTGCGGAATGTCATCGACAAAACTTTTATCAATTTTCAGCACATCCAGCGGCAAGCGTTTCAGATAAGACAGTGATGAATAGCCGGTGCCAAAATCATCAATCGCCAGCCGCACACCTTCCGCCTGTAACTGGTTTAAGATCTCGATGGCTTCTGTTTCTCGTTCCATCAACGCACTTTCCGTCAGTTCCAGTTCGAGTAAGTTGGCCGGAAAACCAGTATCGCTGAGAATGCGGATCACGGTGCTGAACAGATCGCTGTAGTGGAATTGGATCGGGGAGATATTCACGGCCAAAGTAAGTGGGGGCAAGCCTTGATCTAACCACCGCTTACCCTGGCGACAGGTTTCTTGCAGCACCCATTCGCCGATCAATTTGATCAAGCCGGTTTCTTCGGCCAGCGGAATAAATTGGACCGGCGGAATTAAACCTCGCATTGGATCTTGCCAGCGTACTAATGCTTCGGCGCCAATAATTTTTCCGCTGCTGATATCGACTTGTGGCTGAAAATAGACCCGGAATTCACGCTGCTCAATAGCGCGTTTGAGCTGAATTTCCATATCCAGCCGGTGATCCGCCATACCGGTTAATTCGTTAGAGAAATATTTATAGCAACTGCGACCACTGGCTTTGGCGTGATACATCGCCGCATCGGCTTTTTGCATCAGTTCTTCCGGTGTCGTGCCATGTTCAGGATAGAGGCTGATACCGATACTGGCACCGAGCATAACATCGCGATCATTTGGTAAATGGAACGGGCGCTTCATTAACTGGATAGTGTCATAAGCAATAGCGTTGATAAGCTCCAGCGGCGGGTTGTTGTCCAGTAAAATGGTAAATTCATCGCCACCTAAGCGGCTTATTTCATTGTTCATCTGCAAGTGTTGCTGCAGGCGTCGAGCCACTTCCTGCAATAACACATCGCCCATTTGATGGCCAAAACTGTCGTTCACATCTTTGAAACGATCCAGATCGAGGATCAATAAAGCCACCCGCCGTTTGTTGAGCATCGCAGCCTGCAGCGACTGATTCAGGTTTATGGCCAGTAATATCCGGTTGGGCAATTGAGTTAATGGATCGTAATGAGCCTGATATTTTAGCCGCTCTTCCGTTTCTTTAATCTTGCGAATATCGGTCAATGTACCGATGTAACCCATGATTTTGCCTTGCGCATTGGTTTCGGCCCGGGCATGGATGATGAGCCAGCCGAGTTGCTGACCAGGCAGCTGGAGCTGACATTCCATTTCGCTTTCACCATTACTGAGCAAACTGGGTAACCACTCTTGCTGCAGTTGCTGATAATCAGCCGGTACTATTTTTTTGAGCCAGTATTCAGTGGATGCATTGGGCCTGAGTTGCAGCAGCGCAGTGCCAAATTCATTGATATAAACCAACTTGCCCTGCGGGTTGAGGCGGAAGATCCCAACCCGTACAAAGGTAGCTAAGTTATGAAACAGGCGTTCGCTGTCAATCAGTTGCTGGTCGCGATTGAGGTTGTCGAGCGCAAAACAGACATCACCGGCTATTTCCTCTAACGTAGCTTGTACTTTGTCAGTAAAGAAACCGGCTTCGCTGGCATATAACGCCATGACGCCGAAGATGTCGTCACCTTCACGGATCAGGTAATAGCCTGCGGAGCCGATATCGGCGTTTTTAGCGACCTGATGAAACGGCGTGGTCAGCATTTCATGCAGATAATCGTTGATGACGATGTTCTTTTGTTGATAGATCGTCTGCATGACGCCGGTCCGGGGGATCAACTCCGGCGACAGTTTCTTCTGTTCCGTGATCCAATCACAAAACCCGCTGTTATCACCGGCGATGTGGATAATATCGATGTCATCTTTAGTTGGTAAGCATTGCGCTATCATGGCCAGCGAGAAGCCGCCGTCTTCAATCGCTGTTTGGCAGATGCGCCGGAACAGTTCGGTCCGGTTTTGACAATGCACGATAGATTGATTGGTACGCGATAACATGTTGTACAGATTGGTCTGCTTCCGCAGCTCGTTTTCACTGGCTTTGCGGCGGGAAATATCTTCTACCACGGTAATGATAAAAGAAATGCGCCGGTTTTCGGCACGGATGCAGCGCGTATCCACGTTGGCGTAAATGACGTGACCATCTTTATGTTGCAGCCGCTTTTCCCGCTGATAACCATCAGACAGATCTAACATCATGGCTTGCATATCGGCATCGGAACTTTCTGCGGGCATCAAAGAGGCCAGCGTAGTATTAGCCAGCTCTTCGCGGCTATAACCCAGCATATCGCATAACTGGTTATTAAAACGGATCCAGTTGCCGGTTACGGAGTGGGTGATCGCCATACCAAACAACGGCAGTTCAAAAAAATGGCGTAACAGACGATCTTTTTCCGCGGTCTGGCGCTGCATATCTAATTCATTGCGATATTGCTGTTGTCGCCACGACATGCTCAGTAACAGCACTACCAGCAGCCCGGCGACAAATACAAACAGCGTGATCCAAACCAGCTGACTGTATAACGGCGCGAGCACCTCTTTTTTGTCTTGCTGAATCAAAATATGCCAACCGGTATAACCGACGGGCAGATAACTGGCTAACACCTCCGACTTACGATCATCAACACCATCATAAATACTGGACTGAGAAGAGAGTGCTTTCGCTAGCAATGAAGTGCGATCTTGTGGATAGGCCACATCACTGATTTCTGCGTGTAACGCATCATTAGCGGGAATGCGGATCTGCAAAACCCGATCATCATAGGCCTGTAATAACAGCGTGATGCCGGTGTTGCTGGCCGGCCAGATCTGAATACGGGGTAATAATTCCGTTTTCACGGCCTGAGTTAGCTGTAATGAGCCAATGACAAAAAATGATTCCGGATCGCGTAATGGGATGTGGATCCCCATATGCAGCTGCCCGTTATCATCCCGGAACCAGTCGGTGGTGATGTTGCGGGCATTGGTGCGAAATGAGGTGCTGTTGAGTTTGGTGGTTGGCGGGTTGCCGAGTTTGATCCGGGCTCTGTTTTTTTGATCGAATAAGGTTAGCGATTCATAACCCATACGACGTTGCAGCTGTGAAAACGTCTCATTAATTTCAACGGCGTCATAGTGCGGATCACGGTTTAACAGGATAGCGGTATTAATGAAGAGTGGGTTATTTTGCAACACCTGCCCATCACCAAGGCGTTCGTTTAGCCAGGATTCGATCTGACTGGCTTTCTGTTGCGCCATTGAGGTCAGTTCGCGCAGATTGTCTTGTTTAAGCGGCTGATTTTGCATATGGAATACCAGCAATGGCACCAGCAATACCAGCAACAGCTGTATTGTGAAGAGCCAACGCAATCGCCCGGTTTTAGTCACGGGGTTGGTCTTGTTATCCATATCACCTCGGGTTGCTGATCACTTTATCGCCGCAAATACATTCTGTAGTTTTCTGGTGTTACTAATTGATATGGGATCAGTATTTCTGCCGGTAATTTATCTGATTTTGCCGCTAGTGCTGTGGCTGTGCTTAACGCAATTTTTCCTTGTTCTTCCGCATCCTGAAAAACGGTGGCGGTCAGTTCATTTTGATACATGGCATACAACGCATCGGGTGTAGCATCGATGCCAACAATACGGATCTGTTGCGGCGACACACCGGCTTTCCTCATTGCCAGTAAAGCGCCCAGCGCCATCTCATCATTGTTCGCGGCGACCATATTGAATTGTTTACCTGATTGTAGCCAACGGGTCATCAATTGTTCACCTTCGGCCCGGTTAAAATTGGCAACCTGCTCTACAACTACATGCATTTTAGGGTGTCGTGCGATGACATCTTTTACGGCCTGTGTGCGATCCCGGGCGACACCAGAGCCAGGAATGCCGACCATGATCGCGACATTACCTTCCCCGTGACTGGTTTCAGCCAGATATTCCATCTGTAATTGGCCGGAAAGATAAGAGTCTGAGCCGACATAATAGACACCATTTTCCAATGGGATATCCGGTTTACGGTTTACAAAAATCAGTGGTATGCCCGCTTTTCTGGCTTTTTGGCTCATGAGCCCGGTTGATTTGGCACTGACATCGACCGGATTGACGATGATGGCGGCATATTTTTTGGCAATGAATTCATCAATCTGCGTTTGTTGCCGTATTTCATTTTGTCGGGCATCAGAAAAGCTGAGTTTTACGTCATTCATTTCCTGTGCTTCATCAGCAATCGCTTCCCGTAGTATGGAAAGAAAATAGTCATCAAATGCCGACATGCTGACACCAATGGTCGTTTCAGCTTTACTTATGACCGGCAGCATAAGGAGCAGGAAACAAAACAACAGCCGACGAACCATAGCGATCCCTCATGTAACAAAGTTATCTTTGAACAGTCTGACACAATTCCGGCCACTGTTTTTTGCGTGATATAACGCTTTGTCTGCAGCATGGATCAAATGTGCAGGCTCTTGTATTTGCTGACTATAACTGGCGACACCAAAAGAGACGGTAATGCGGGGTAAATTATTGCCCTGATATTCCACGTTGGTAAACTCGATTTTTTTACGAAGTTTTTCGGTCAGTAATGACGCATTACGTAAATCGGTTTCCGGTAAAATGATGGTGAATTCTTCTCCGCCATAGCGATAAAGACGATCGGTTTGGCGGATTTCATTTTTCACAAACTGACTGAGGGTTATCAGCACCTGATCGCCGGCTTGGTGCCCGTAGTGGTCGTTGAATTGTTTGAAATAATCGATATCAAACATTACTAAGGAAAAGGTTTTACCAAACCGCTGGGAGCGTTGCAGTTCATGTTCCATCTGTGTATCAAATTGACGCCGGTTTAATGCCCCGGTCAGCGCATCGGTGATAGCGAGTTCCATTAATTTGTTGTTCAGATAGGCCAATTCATCGGCGTATTTCTGCAGTTTGATTTCGTTTTCGCGGTTGATCTTATCCAGATCTTCTTTCTGCTGCAGGATCTGGATCATGCTGTTAATGGCATGCGAAAAATCACCGGAAAAAGAGACTTTTTGTTCGTAGTCACCTTTGGCAATTTGCTGGATCTGCCAGGTGAGGTGTAACAATTCGGAATGCAGACTTTTGAATGGATTGGAAAAATAATTACGGATCGGTGGCGCGGTATCGAGTTTGCCGCGCGCTAGATCCTGCATAAAACCAAAACTCTCATTGTATTGTCGCGCCAGCAGTAGAATGTTTTTGCTCAGTTGGTTTTGCGCCGGATCGACAAATAGCGGCAGCTCTTTCGGCAGATTTTGCACCACGCGTCCGGTGCTGATTTGTTCCAGGATCTGATTAAGCTGATCAAGAAGGGCAGGATCAGGTTTTTCGGGTTTAAACAGATTCATGTGGTAGTCATTTCCTGATCATTAACATCAATCGTGAAACGGCAAGTTCGTTCACCTGTTGCCCAGCAATCGATCTCTTTGACGATAAAGTTTTGTTGGGTGTAGATATGAAAAATACCCTCGATAAAACCTTCATCATAATCACAGACCGTCACGCCTTGCAGCGGTAAACCGGAGCAGTCGAGATCTTCCGAGACGGTGACGACAAAGCTGAATGTTTCCGGATCGGCTTTTTCAACCCGCAGAATACCGATGGAATGCTCGATTAATTTTTCATGTAACTGCGCAATGAACTTATTCAGCGGTAATGACGTATCCAGAATATTCTGACAAAACGCTTTGCCGGCTAATCGCCCAGATTGGATGAGTAACTGTTTGGTTTTTTCATCGCCAAATTCATGCTCCAGTACGGCGCGCATGGTGTATTGCATCAGCCGATAAGCGGTGACCGAGGTCATGTTGCCAAGATTCGGGCGGCCTTCCTGAATATCGCCTAGTTGCTGCCAGTTGAAATTGAACTCATCCATAGATCTCTCTTGAATCATGACCAGCACTGTTTTATTCGGGCAAAAAATGCGGGTGCTGAAATTATGTATTGAGTTTAGTCTTTTACCGACAAGATGCCCAACCGCAACCTATTTATAGTCGGAATATCTGTGGCTGACATCCCGTCAGCAATTTATAACCGATTTTTTAAGTGAGCGAATGCCAGCTTCCTCGGCTAAAGGAAGCTGGATAGAAATAAACGGATAGAGGTATTAATGCGGGGATTTAGCGATCTAACTGATGCAGTAACCAGGTAATGGCCAACAGGTCGGCACTGCCACCGGGGCTGAGGTTGCGCGCGATCAGCTGTTGATCTAAATGTTGTAAGGTCCGCATGCGTTCGATGGAAAGAAATGGTGTTTGCTGGGTAATTTCTTTGGCTTGCTGCTGCACATAATGCAGCCCGTCGATGCCGCCACGGGCCACTAAATTAGTGTCGTTATTGTGCGCCAGTAACGTCAGCATTACTTCGAGCAGCGCGCTGTTGCGATCGGCGCCATGCGCGATAGCTTTAGCATAAACGGGGAGGGCATAGTCGCGCACGGTTGAAAAACCAGACTCTACTTCACCGCGCACTCCGGTCAGGCCATGCTGGTGGAAGAATCGTTCCCCAGCGGTTTTCGGTTGTGCATTGGTAGCCAATTCCCGTTGCACCAGCCCTTCGGTGGCGCGCGCCACTTGCTGACACACGGTTTGCTGGTTGAGAATTTTACCTTGTTGCCATAAACGCCCGGCAGCAGCACACAGCAATGCCAGCGAGAACAACATGCCTTTGTGGGTGTTCACACCGGCGGTGGCGAGCAACATATCGCGTTCACACTGTTTCCCATGCGGGCGTAACATCGGCAGCAGTTGATTGGCGGGCAGGTTGGCGCTATCGATACCGGTTTGGGTGAACAAGGCCAGCCAAGGTGCGATAGCTTCTGCACTGTGTTCAAAGGTGGCGACGGTCATATCACGATGCGAACCGTTATTGGCGCGATCGACCAGACCGGGTTTCGGTGTGGTATAAACCTCGATCAACATGGCGTGATGGGCGAGGCTCGCCATTTCACGCACGATCGCGGGTTTAATGGTGACCGGCATGGCGCAATCGGCATCAAACAGTGCATACATGGCGTTCTTCCTGTGTTGATAAATAAGTGTGCAAAATCTGACGGATACGAACCTGTAGTTCTTCATTGCTGTGGCGACGGCTACGGCCACAAACGGCGGCCAGCTCATCGCAAATCAGGCAGCGGCGTGGCGCTAAATCAAATTCACGACGTGACAGACTGCGGCCATCGGCTTGTAAGACATCGAGATCAAACAGACGCCCCAGCGGGTGCTGCTGTTCCAGCGTGATCATGGCGCTTTTCAATGCAGCAGCCGGAACGGCGACGCTCCAGAAGGCTTCGGGGCCAGTAATGTGTCGCCAGGAGGCATGGGCCGACACGCGCCAGCCCAAGGCTTTGAGTTCACGCTGCACGGCCAATACTCCGGCCGCCTGTAACTGATGAGCTTCCGCGTTATCTTTAATTTCCCCTGGCATATTGATGCAAAAGGAGATCAGGCTTTCGCCATAACGTTTCAGCCAAATCCGCTGGCGTTGCACTCGTTCATCACGAGCGGCCAACATTTGGGTGAGCCCGATCCGCAGATTGGTCGGGCGGCTGCTCATCAGTTCCATGCTTATTTCACCTGTTTCGCTATTTAACTTGTTTCACAACATCAATGATGCTGCCATCGCGATAGCGGATCACGCCGACGATGCGGTCGGTGTATTCGATTTCCGCTGGCGTTCCGGTCAGCGAGTACGCGCGCTCACTCAGCTCTTCTATCGACATGATCGGTAGTTTTGCTGCCAGCAGGCGTTCTTTGACCTCTGGGCGGGCGGGGTTAACTGCAATGCCGTGATCCGTCACTAACACATCAATGCTGCTGCCGGGGGTGATGCAGGTGGTGACTTTATTGACCACGGTCGGAATACGCCCGCGCACTAGCGGGGCCACCACGATGGTCAGATTAGCCGCCGCCGCCGTATCGCAATGACCGCCAGATGCACCCCGGAACACGCCGTCAGAGCCGGTGATCACGTTGACGTTAAACTGGGTGTCGATCTCCAGCGCACTTAAAATCACCACATCGAGTTTTTCAACACACGCGCCCTTGGATGATGGATTGGCGTATTGATTAGCGGAAATTTCCTGATGATTTGGGTTTTTCCCCAGTGATTCCGCGGCCACGCTGTCAAAGCACTGCACATCGAGCAGGGTTTGGATCAGTCCGCGTTCATGTAATGCCACCATGCTGGCGGTGATACCACCGAGACCAAAGCGCGCCTTGATCTTGTTGCGTACCATTTTGTCGGCCATAAAGCGGGTTACCGCCAACGAAGCGCCACCAGTGCCGGTTTGCAGCGAAAAACCATCGTTAAAGTAACCGGAATGCTCGATAACATCAGCGGCCTGACGAGCGATCAGCAATTCACGCGGGTTGGAGGTCATGCGGGTGGCATCGCCACCGATTTTGGCCGGGTCGCCCACATGCTCAACCTGCACAATGCTATCAACGCAATCTTGCGCGATGCTGGCCGGGTAGTTGGGGTAAGCGACCAGCTCTTCGGTTAATAAAATCACGTGACGGGCGTATTCGGCATCAACGCGGGCATAACCCAGCGAGCCGCAACGTGATTTACCGGAAAAACCGTTCGCGTTACCGAACTCATCGCTGCATGGCACGCCTAAAAAGGCGACATCAATGTTAAGTTCACCGCTTTGGATCAAGTGCACACGGCCACCGTGCGAGTGGATATGCACAGGTTCCTCCATCAAGCCGTTAGAGATCGCTTCGGCCAGTTTACCGCGCAGGCCGGAGGTGTAGATCTTACGCACCACACCATTGCGAATGTGTTCTTGCAGTGGCGCATGGCAGTTGGTCAGCGAACTGGCAGCTAAAACCAGATCTTTGAAACCCAGCTCAGCCAGTTTATCCAGCACCATGTTGACGGTTTTATCACCGTCGCGGAACGCATGGTGAAACGAGATGGTCATGCCATCGGTTAAGCCACTGTTGCGGATCGCTTCTTCCAGCGAGGCATGAAGTTTGTTTTGTTTTTCCGCACCGATTTCGGTTTTGTTGTCCTGTTTGGAAAACAGCGGAATATTCGGTACTACAGCGGAAATCGCGGCTGGAATTGGGCGATTTAATACATTGGTAGTCATGGCAAACCTCATTGTCTGATGCCGGAAGCTTCTGCACGCTGGAGAACCCAACGGGCGCGTTCAATGATCGGTGCATCGATCATTTTGCCGTTCAGTGACACGACCCCGAGCCCCTGACGGGAGGCGTTTTCTGCCGCTTCAATGATCAGACGGGCATTACCGACTTCCTTCCGCGTTGGCGCGAACACGTTATGCAGCAGTTCGATCTGACGTGGATTGATCAGCGATTTGCCATCAAAGCCGAGCTGTTTGATGTGTTCGGCTTCGTGAATAAAGCCTTCTTCGTTATTGGCGTTGGAATAAACGGTGTCGAATGCCGCAATGCCAGCGGCGCGTGCGGCCTGCAAGATCGAGCAGCGGGCAAACATCAGCTCGATACCATCGGGGGAACGCTCGGTGCGAATATCGCGCACGTAATCTTCCGCACCCAGTGCAATACCGATCAAACGACGGGATGATTTGGCGATTTCCGGCGCATTGATGACGCCTTGTGCGCTTTCAATGGCTGCCATCATGCGGGTGCTGCCTTCGGCGCGACCACATTTGCGTTCCACCTGCAGAATATGGCGTTCCATCTCCAGAATATCTTCCGCCGAATCGGTTTTTGGTAAGCGGATAACATCCACACCGGCACGCACCATGGCTTCGACATCGAGTTTGCCGTAAGGCGAATCAATCGGGTTAACCCGCACTACCTTCTCGACATTTTTATACAGCGGCATTTGCAGCGCATGGAACACCAGCAGACGCGCGGTATCTTTCTCGGTGATGGCGACCGAATCTTCCAGATCGAACATCAGTGCATCGGGGCTGTAGATAAAACTGTTGCTGAGCATGGCGGCATTGGCACCGGGCACGAACAGCATGCTGCGGCGTAATTTACTCATAACGCCCCCCAGTTCAGATCTAACAGCTGCGTGCCGGTAGCACGGATCAACGCGGCCTGCACGCGAGCGCGGATCACACAATCCAGCGCACCTTTGTCTTCGACAATCACGCGGACCCCCTCGATGCTGAGTTTATGCAGCGTGTCATGGATCAGGCGGCGAATGGCGTCACCGAACTGTTTTTCCACCACACTCTCCAGTTCGATTTCGACTTGATGCGAATCGATAGGCTGAATGCGGATCAATACATCGCCGGACTCCAGCGTGCCGGCATGCGATTGCTGTATTATTTTCATTTGTTTAATCTCTTCATCTGTCTGACCTATTCATTTGTCTGAACTTGGTTGTTGACGGTTTGGCCGCTCAAGTACGAGCGACACTGTGAAAAATACGTTATCCGGCCAAGCTGCTTACCAGTGGTTGTGACATTGCATAGTGTTGCCACAGATAGCGGTAGGTGCTTTCCGGTACCAGGGCTTTGACGGCTTCCGGCCCTTTTTTCGCTAACAAATCACGCACGCGGCAGGCGGAGATCGGCTGTGCGGCCTGCTGGCGACGTTCAATTTCATGCAGCTCAATTTGTGGTGCGCGCACTTCCGCTGTGGTCAGCCAATACGCCATTTCGCGGTTGTATTGCGCGGTGACTTCGCACATCGGTTCGGTGCCGACATAACGGCGATTGATGCCTAAAGCGGGCGCGATATCGTGACGAAACAGCTGTAAGTCGAGCGCCATATGGCAGTGATTAATGATTTTCTGATTTTTCAAAAAGTAGCTGGGGAAAGTGGCACGAGAGATCAGGTAATCAGAGCCCGGATGAATGGTCAGATTTTTCAAATCAGCCACACCGGCTTTGATCAGATCGAGGCGATCTTCATAAGGAAATTCCGAGGCGTTTTCCTGCACCACAAACAAATGCACCCAATCGCACTCTTTACAGGCTTGTTGCACCAAGTAACGATGGCCTAAGGTGAACGGGTTGGCATTCATGACGATACCGCCAATGCGTCGGCCATCTTGCCGCTGCTGCGCCAGGCGCTGACAATAGCGTTTCAGGCGGGTGGCACTGTTTTCCAGCAAAATGACCTGCCCGTTGACAGTGGCCAGCAGATGAAAACCACATTCGGTAAACATCGCTTCATTTTCGGGTTTGGTGTAAATGAATAATTCATAACGATGCAGGCTAAAAGCCTGATTCAGCAGCGTGGTTAACAAACGCAGCGCTAACCCTTGGCCGCGCAGATGCGGTTCAATCGCGATACATTTCAATACCCGTCCGGCGATGCCGCCACAGGCTACGAGTTGTTGCTGTTCATCAAACGCGACAATAAATTGTTCAATATCGGTATCAATATTTAAGTTGTTTTGTTGCAGAAAATTAGCGATCTGTTGCCAGCGCATTATTTCCGTTTTTAACACGCAACAGAAAATATATTCTTCGTTCATACCAATACAGGTTGCGATAAATTCTGTTTTATATGAAAAGACATTTGAGGTCTTTGTTTTTTGATCGCGCGCAACCTGTGGTGAGGTTTAAATATCGGTAATAATTTTTATGAATTAAAATATTTAACGTTATGTTTTTATTGGTGTTTTTGTTTTTAATTTATTTGATTGAATATAGGTCACATATAAAAACAGATAAGATAATTAAACACATTAAAACGCCGCTCTAATCAGGTGTTGATCAAAGTTAATAATGCTTTTTCCCGCTAATTTCTCATCATCGCAAATCCAACAAAAAATGCCCGAGTTTGCTGGCGTCTGGTTTTACCTGTTGTCAGCAATGTATTCGAGGGAACACTGTGTTATTTGTTTAACAGGAGACGTTACAATGGGAAAAGAACAGGCAAGTGTTGCTGATTCGAGTGAATTGTCACTCAGCACGGCAACCAGTGAAAAATTCTGGCCACATGGCTGGTGGAAAATATTTGAAATAAAAGTAGGCATTATTCCACTGCCGCTATTTGTATTGGCTGCGGCATTAATTGTGGCGTTGTGTTTGACCGGTGAATTACCGAGTCAAATCACGACCATGGTGGTGGTATTAGGTTTCTTTGGTTTTGTTTGCGGTGAAATCGGTAAGCGCTTGCCAATATTAGGAAAAATTGGTGCGGCAGCTATTTGTGCCACCTTTATTCCTTCCGCGATGGTTTATTACCATCTGCTGCCGGATGCGATTATTGATTCGACGAAAGTCTTCTATAAAGCAACCGGTATTCTGTATCTGTATATCAGCTGCATCATTGTCGGCAGTATTTTCAGCATGGATCGCAAAACGATCATGCAAGGGTTCCTGCGCATCTTCATTCCGATGTTGTGCGGCGAGATTGTCGGTGCCATTGTAGGTACGACCGTTGGTACGTTGCTGGGATTGGGCTCTTTTAATACCTTATTCTTTATTGTGCTGCCGATCATGGCTGGCGGTGTCGGTGAAGGTGCCATTCCATTGTCGATCGGTTTCTCAGAAATCATGCATATCGAACAAGGTGTTGCCTTTGCCCGTATTATTCCAATGGTGATGCTGGGCAGTCTGACCGCGATTTTGACCGCGGGTGTGTTGAATCATCTGGGTAAACGCAAACCACATCTGACTGGTGAAGGCCGTTTGATGCCAGGGATGGAAGAAGATATCAGCAGCTCCACCAGTAGCAATCCGCTGAAAGGAGCGATTGATGTCACTGGTCTGGCGTCTGCCGCGATGATGGCGCTGCTGTTGTATATGGTGGGCATTTTAGGTCAACGTTTAGTTGGTCTGCCTGCACCAGTAGGTATGTTATTCGCTGCCGTATTGGTTAAATTGACACAAGCGGTGTCGCCACAAATGACCAGTAATGCGAATGTGGTGTATAAATTCTTCCAGACATCAGTTACTTATCCAATTCTGTTCATGGTCGGCGTAGCCATTACCCCATGGCAGTCATTGATGGCCGCGTTCACCATTCCTAACCTGATCGTGATCATCTCTACCGTATTGAGCTTAGTGACCACCGGTTTCTTTGTGGGTAAGAAAATGGGCATGCATCCAATTGATGTGGCCGTGGTTTCTTGCTGCCAGAGCGGTCAGGGTGGCACCGGTGACGTGGCGATTTTAACCGCAGCAAACCGTATGGTACTGATGCCATTTGCCCAGATCGCGACCCGTATCGGTGGTGCGATCAACGTGACGCTGGCGTTGGTGGTGTTATCGCATTTCTTCACATTCTAATGGTATTCAGCTGACAGATCGTCATTTTGCCCGGTTGGTTTCCAGCCGGGTATTTTTAATACCGCTAGATCAGATGCTAACAATTCAATATTGATGAGGCATTACCATGAAATTATTAAGTTTTATTCGAGCTGATGGTTCAAAAAGTTACGGCATCTATAAAAATAATGGCATTGTCGATTTAGGTTTACGCTTAGGCGATAAATATAAAGACATTAAATCATTATTAGCTGCGGATGCTTTATCGTTAGTGAATCAATATGCTGATGCACAAATTGATTATTTGCCGGATGCAGTAAAATTCCTGCCCATCATTGAATCACCGGGGAAAATTCTTTGCGTGGGAATGAATTATTTAGCCAAGCGGCAAGAATTTTCTGAAACCAATAATGCGCCGACCTTATTTGTCCGTTTTCCGGAGTCACAAACGGGTCATGATTGCCGGGTATTAAAACCGCAAATCAGTGATGAATTTGATTATGAAGGCGAGCTGGCGGTTATTATCGGTAAAACCGGGAAACATATTAAACGCGCAGAAGCTTTACAATATGTCGCCGGTTACAGCTGTTATATGGATGGTTCGGTGCGCGATTGGCAGCACAGTTGGTTTACCGCCGGTAAAAACTGGCAGGAAACCGGCGCCTTTGGCCCTTGGATGGTGACAACTGATGAAATAACCAATCCGCATGAGTTGGATATTCGCACTTATCTGAATGGGCAGATGGTGCAGAACGATAATACCGGTAATATGGTGCACTCTATTCCAGAGTTAATCGAATATATCAGCACCTTTGCCACACTCTCAGCAGGCGATGTAATTATCACTGGTTCGCCGGGTGGGGTTGGTAAGAAAGTCGCCGGTTACAGCTGTTATATGGATGGTTCGGTGCGCGATTGGCAGCACAGTTGGTTTACCGCCGGTAAAAACTGGCAGGAAACC
>Ga0183099_1000640_pt1 | contig 23674 bp, 25 predicted proteins | sample Biomet1_FD_127788 | JGI IMG/M metagenome (GOLD analysis project Ga0183099, IMG submission 127788) | Microbial communities from bioreactor (seeded with anoxic lake sediment) at LBNL, California, USA - Biofuel metagenome 1 | ecosystem: Engineered > Bioreactor > Anaerobic > Unclassified ...
ATTTCCGCCTTTCCCTCTCATAACCAGTGTCCAACCAGCAGTCATATCACAGTACGTAGATATGAGCTTTGAATTCACATTTAGGCTATAAATACCTGAGGGTAAATTGCCGCCGCTATTATATATATTTAAGCAAGAGCTATAATCAAGTTGCGAAACAGCAATAGATTTTGTTTGAGACTGAGCACCTGCTTGAACAGTTAAATCAATACTTGAAACCTTTCCTGGTTTAAATGTTTGGGTCCCGGATGATGACACAACACCTATCCCTGCAATTGATACAGAAGATGGGTGCCCGCCCGTAATAGCCCATGTTACTGTGACATTATCATTCCATAAGTAACTTGTTTTATCAGATGAAAACGAAATATTGCCTATTGAAAATGCTTGCACACTAACAGGAATAGATTTTGTTTTTGTAATGCCATCTTTTGTAATTTGCAATGAGATATCACTAACCATGCCTGGCTTTATTGTTATACTTCCTTTTGATGAAACGGTGCCAACACCAGTTAAAACAACTGAATCTAGTGATAAGGCCGAAGCATCCCAAGTAATAGTAACCGAATCATCTTGATAAAAAGAGGTCTTATCCAATGTCATGGTGACATTATTTAAATCCATCGCTAACAATGTGATCGGCGTTGATTTTGTCATGCTTACGCCATTAGCCGTTGCTGTTACGGAAATAGTCTGTACATTACCAGGTGTGAAAGTCACGGAACCAGATGAACCAGAGACATCTCCATACCCCGAAATAGATACCTTTTCTGGCCTTCCTATTACACTCCATGTTGCAGTAATGGCATCACCAAGTGAAATTATTGCTTTATTGATAGATATACTAACTCCTTCTACTGAATAACCCATTACTCCTTCTTCAGGAATATTTAGTACAAATTGATCGGCCAGACAGGCTAACGATGTTAGCCCAATTGCACCCATTATTACGAGGTGCACTTTCTTTATTTTACGCATATTATAGTCCATTATTTAATCATTTAAAATAAAGTATCAAAAACACATTATTTATTCAAGTATTAAAGATAAAATCGATAGTAATTCTCTAATTTTTGCATATAATAATAGCCAAATTAATTATGGTGTTTATATGTCTGTAGAGATGAAAGATATTGTTAGTTTTGATGTAAGTGAAGTAATTATTAATCAAGCAAAAGCAATTAGAACAGCAAGAGATTTAATATATGGAAATATATTTAATGAAGAATCAACAGATCTAAGATGGGTTGGGGAAGTTGGAGAGATAATTGTCAATCAGGCACTGGTAATGTGCAGTAAAGAACAAACCGAATGGATTACTCAAGATGTAACAAACAGAGGTGATTTTAATTTTTGCGGTGTTGAAATTGATGTCAAAACAGTAAAAAGACAAGTTCCAATAAGGCCATATTACAAAGCACAAATTACGGCAAAACATGTAAACAAGCCTGTTGACTACCTTTTATTTACTTGTTATGAATATCCAGTAAAAAAACTCCATATTCTAGGTGTTATGAAAAAAGATGTATTTATAGGAAAAGCACAGTATTTTGGAGCAGGAAGTAAAGTTCATGACAATTACACAATAAGAGCCGGGCATGAAATATATGCAATAACAATCAGTGAAATGACTCCTTTTCGTGATTTCTTAAAAGATAAAATGAACTTACAACCACAAGAAAAAAAAGCAAGTTAATATAATTCACTTAACGTGTTCATGTGTTTGATTGAATTATTTATGTTATAATTATATAAAAACAAATAATGAGTTATTTATATGCAAAAAAAATATTCAAAATTAGTAGTGGTACATAATCTTAGAAAAGACAGTCTTGTTCATGCCAAAGAAATAGGAGGACTTCCTTGTCCTTCTTTCGCTGTTATCCGAAATGACATTCCTTTTGATAATTTTGGTGAAATTACATTAATAGCCGATCCAAAAATAATTAATCCCAGAAAAGTAAATGTCTATGAGTCCGATATATATTCATCCAGACAACCACGGTGCAAATACAAAATCAATAAAAAAACTCTACACAACAAACTAAACGAAATACATGGGTTAATTCCGGAGTTTTCTTTTGATGACTTAAATGAATACCAGATATCAAATCTATTAAATAAAGACGGAACTAGTGAGTTTAATTACACGGCTTCAAATATGCCTCCCTTGCTTCTTGCTTTCGCCAGAGCGAACAATAGAAACCCAAGGATTCCTATGCGCGATAAACCGCTTTCAAATGAATATTCTAACGATAAAAGCATTCAAAAATGGTATGCAAATAACAGCACAGTAAAACATTCCTACGATAGTGCAGAGATTAATCAATTAGGAAATTTAATATTTAATGCTATAAAAAAAGAGAATGAAAAGTTAATAAATAGTATCTCTATATCTTTAAGTGAAAACGAGGAAAAATGCAAAAAAAGAATATTAATGTATGAACAACGCCTAGAGAGAGATATAGAAAAAAATCTTCAGAAAAAAGAAGGCCGTTGGTATCCTCTCTACAGAGCTTTTGGTTCAATTAAAGATGATATTAAAATTATCAATTCTCCAAACAGAAAAGAGATTGATCAATCAAAATTAATAGACTTACTCAGAGAGTATACTTTAGCGAATAAAAGTAAATTTAATTCATGGATCGACGTTAACTTCAAAAGCTGTCTTGAAGATAGGTATTTTAGTGTTTATACCAATAATGGAAATGAAAAAGAAATTCCTTATAATCTTGATAATATTGAAAAGGAAATGAATAAAAAAACAAGAGATGGAGAGGGTTTTAATTATGGACCTGGTTCGCTAAGAAGCTTATTGTCAAAACAATTTAATAGCTATTCAGAAATTGAAGAAAAATTAAATTCCATAATTTCACAAGATGAGTTTGATAGCATCAAAAAATCATCTATATCATCTGTTCAAGAACTAGCTAGAAAACTAGCACCATATGGACTATATAATCGAGTAATAGAAGCCGATTTCTTAGAAGTAATAGATGTTTTAAAAGATTATGCAAAAAAAGGAAAACGGGGATTAGTTGAAAGTTATAAAGATTTACCTAATGAATTGATTGATGACATTAACACATATATTCAGCAACTAAAAGATACTCCTACTTGTTATTTTGAGGCCAAATTTCGAAGATCTATTTCTCTTGATGAATTTTCAGGAGCAATTGTTCCTCAATCAACAAACAAAGAAATACTGTTATTATTAAAAGAACTTGGATTAAAAACTATTCGTTATGAGGATAATAATCAAATAGATAGAATGAGGGCAATCAATGAATTCGAGGATCTTATGTTTGGAAAGGGTGATGAAATAAAGCCAATTCAGTTAAGCAAGAAAGTCTCGATAGAGTCTATTTACCAGCACTAAATGAAGTTTAAATCATAGTAAAAAGGCAGTTTTCAGACTGCCTTGTATTCATTCGATTCCATTTGCATTACTTCTTTTTAAAGTACTATGGAAATAGCCATTTGTTCCACTATAATACTTTTATTCTTATCGATGAAAGAACAAATGAATAACTTAGACCATTGTGTTTACAGCTTTATGCTTACCGCAGAGATGGCTTATGAACTATCGGGCGTCTCTTCACGCGAAAAAAACGAATTCATTAAAAATTTTATAAATCAAAAGTATCGTAATGATCTTATTGACAAGTCCGTGTATAACGTCTTGCTTAAAAAAATAAAATACAAAGACAAAAAGTTTTTCTATTTATGGGAGCTGTTTTATCTGCAATACAGTCGTTTTCAAAAAAAGACACAGGAACTTTCTTCGTTAAATGATAGAGAGCGATTAAAGGAGCTTTTTCTTGAACTAGATGAATCTGATTATCTTACTGTATGGGGAATAGATGATGAGTTTGAAGCGCAGGGAGAGCAAATCGCTAAACTTGAAAAAAGAGGAATGCTTTCTATTCATAAAAATCAAGAGAAGAAAATAAAAGATGATGGCAATTTTCCATCGGAAGACATTGTTATTTTAACAACCTATGGAACACCTCATCAGTGTAAACAAATTATGGCAAAATTGCAAAAATACGGATTTGGTTGCAAACCTGAATCATTTAAAAACAAAGGGATTGTTTTCATTGGGGTTGAATCCGCTGTCAATCGAAGGGCTTGAAAATGAACGAAATTTGTTTGCTCGAATGTATTCATAATTGTTTGTTAACACACATTCCAATTGATAGTGATAAATCGCGGCTTGCTTTATTGCAACAGCTTCATGTGGAAATTAATGCGCTCGATGAAACATTAGCGATGCTGTCGATGCCAAAACGACTAAGCATTGATTGTATTGATGAATACAGAAATCTAATTCTAAAATCAATGTATCCGATAATTGAGCTCATGCTAAATAACAACTATACTCCTGGGAATGCTGCCTCTTACATTGATTCAATTGAACCATTTAATAAAGAGCTGTCTTCTTTTGGTATTTCAAGATTATCTCTTGAAACAGCATTAATGATTGTTGCTTTTAAATTAAAGAAGGCACCGGTTATGACATTGAGGCAATCTCTTAATTACCGATTAATTGATTTATTAGTAAGTCAAAAGATCCCTATCTCATTTGTAAGAGCTCCTTTTCCTGTTTGTTATATAGAATTTGGAGAACCAGAATTCAGAAATGAACAGTTATTCAAGATTCATTCAAATGGAAAAAACAATATATTAGAAGGCGCTTATCTATATGATTACAATGACATAAATATAAATGAGTTTTCGCAATCATTTATTGAGGAAGTTGGATTAGTTAAAAACAAAAAAACGAGATTAATTGATATAGGCTTTTCATCCAGTCCTTTTTCTTTAAACGGAAAACATGCGCCAATCTACTTTGACTTAATAAATAAAATTTCAATCTACATACAGGATGAAGATGAATCCTTAGAGACTGTATTGGATAGGCATTTAAACTATTATTGTAAAAAATTATCAACAGATAAAAACACAGATCAGGTTGTAATTGATAATTTTTCCAATGATATTAAAAAGGGAATGGATCACTTATTAAAAGCGTTACTTTATTTAAATAGCGATAATAGAATTATTGAAAATGATTTCCAGGAATCTGGTACTAAGAAAAATACCGAAAAAACCACTCGAAAAAAAGGCAAGATAAAAAAATTTAAAAATCAAATGATGAAAAGGTATGATCGCATACTTGTTGGCCCCAAAACGAGCTACACTCCTTTATCAGAGATCATCTCTCGATTTGAACATACATTGGGGAAGAGACCTCACTACAGACGAGGATATTTTGCACTAAGGCATACTGGGCATAAAGGTCTTATCCCAAAAATAGTTCGTATTCCCCATGTATTTGTTAATGCCAGCAAAATACCTGGTCTTGATATAACAATGAGTGATTACGATATAAAATAGTAAAACACCGCCCCTGGCGGTGTTTTTTAACTAGAATATGTTTAAGCGTCCTTACTTATCTCATTTGCTTTAAAATATTGATTTATCATAGAGTTAACACAGGCTAAGTATTTAAATCTATTATCTACTTTGTTATGAATAGAAAGTCTTTTTATCGCATTATATGAATACTTGCTATTTATTATTTTGTAAAATGGTTCGTGATTAGCCTTTTTATCAAGTTCTTTAGATAGCACTATTAGTAACTTATATTTTATCGCATCACTATAATAAATATTAACAAGTTTATTTAACCACACATTAAAAATAACGATTTTATAAATAGAATAAACAATAATACTACTTAACACGAATTGAGAAAACATGAAAAATACTTTCCATTTTCCCATTAGTGTAGGTGTGTTAAATCCCTTTTATTAAAAAAACAGATGCAACCAATAAGACCAGAGATATCAATCCAATCATTGTTGAAAAACCAAATCTTTTTTCTTTTTCTCTGCTTCATAAATAAAAACTAATTGTTCTTGCCATTTTCTTAATATATCCAATATAATCACCAAAACATATTTATTTAATTTTAAATAATATACTGTATTATTTAATTTAATACAAGCACCACATTGGTTTTAAAATAATAATTAAATGAGAATATATGATAAATAAAGATGATGGAAAAAGAGTATTAACCTTTATGAGAGAACAACTTGGGATCAAGGTTCCTCGTGCGGGTTTATTGGCCGGGCAATCAATTTGTTCCGTATTGCTGTATTTAAAAGGATTATCTGATAAGGTAGAAATTAATGACGTAGATATTTTTCTCCCTAGTGAAAGGAATCAACGGGAATGGAATTTTTATGCGCAAACCTTTGCGAAAAAAACAACTCTCCCTTATGCTAACATTAAAAGTTTTGATAATTTCATTCCGTTTGATAAATTTCCAGATATTAATCAATTAATAAAAGCTAAAAACAGAAAAGATAAAGACATAGCATCTTTTCGGTCTATTATACTAAGTGAAAAAGATGATCCTGGTTGCGAATATTTTGGTGATTATCTACATAATGTAAAATATCAGAAAAAAAAGATCATCTCATTTTCATCCTGTTCTGCAAATAATGGTTATTCCATTACGGGCGTAAATCGTAGTGGCATATTAAACTACGTATATGTGAATTCTAGAACGAAAGATTTTTTAACACCGCATCCTTATGAAATATTGCATTATTTTGATTTAAATGCAGTACAGGTTGCAATAGATCTAAGAACAGAAGAAATATATTATACGCATTATTTCGAGCATTTTTTACACTCAAAACAATTGCTTATCCTTAGAACAGACAGACCATATCATACTATGGTTCGATATTTTCAAAAAAGAGAACAGCACGGTTACTACGGCAATGACGAGCTAGCAGTAAAAATGTGTAATACGTATATTAAACTTGGTAATTTAAAAGAAGATGATATGCTTATTTCATTAGAGTCATCAGATGATCGAATTGAAGAGATAGTTAAAAGATATGCGTTTAAGATAAGTGAGTTTGGAGAAGGGTATCAAGAAAAATTCAATAAAAACAAAATGATTTCCAGTTGCTATCGATTACTATCAAGACAAACAAAAATAAATTATAAAGATAAAACAATCCTTACCAATGAATCTCCTGAAAAGTATAATCTTTATCGACTAAAAGCCAAAAGATGGAGGGATTGATTTCATACTGGACGGAACCCATAGAAAGCTAATGGAAAAAACATTTCGACTACCAATAGAAAATTATCCCAACTATGCAAGAGCAGCAGTGCCGATGCTAGCTCATGAATATTATGGTAGTTTTAAACACAAATATTCTCAGAAACGACTAGATACGATTTCTAGCATAAATAAGAAAACTAAATCATACGATTTAAATTCACTTAATGAAGCATTGTATGCTCAAGCTGATTACTATAAAGGAAATTTAACTTTATCACATCAAAAAATCATTGATGATTTTATGTCTAAACACAGGGTTAATCGTCACTTTTTACATTTACCAGGAGAAGAAAAATTTAAAATAATAAAAAAACTATCAACACTGGAAAAGCAAAGACCTGAATTAATTAACATGATTGAACATATTGCTTTTATTGATTTCAATAAAATCGGTATTGATAATTTAGAAGGCTATTTTGAACTAGAATATAAAAAATACCAAGAAAAACTCACTAAACGAAATCAATTTAAACAATCGGTCGATTTTGAATCAAGAGTGATTAACGATATCGAGATTATTGAGTTATTTACTCAAGATCAGCTAAATGATGAATCATCTGTGCTAAAACATTGTGTAAATGGTTATGGCGAACGTATCAGAAGAAGAATAAGTTACATCTTATCTTTCAGAAAAAGCATCAATAACCGAGCAACTCTTGAATTATGTTTCGATAAAGATTCCAAAAAATGGAGAATGGCTCAGTTCAGAGGTTTGAGAAATACCAATCCAGATCAGCAAATGCACGATGCGTTGGATATATTTATGAAACAAATAAATGAATAAAAAAGATGCCCGCCCGGGCATCTTTTTTATTAGTGTTTTGTTTGTTTATGATGCCAATGCGTTTAAATATCTTTCAATAAGTGGTTCTTTGATTTTTTTAAGTGCACTAGTTGAATTTAGTTCAATTAAATTTGAAACTTTTTTTGATAAAACAAGATTTGTTTCAAAAATAAATCTTGAAGATGTCGTTTTACTATTATGCTCAATATTTTTCCCATTCAAAAATTGATTTAACTGTTGATTTTGACTGGTGATCAGATATAAATTATCAATGGCTCTTGTCATCCCCACATAAAAAAGTCTTCTTTCTGACTCCATGTTGGATGTATCATCTTCTTTTAGTTGATAGGGGAATTTTCCATCTATAAGCCCCGGCATAATTACAGTTTTCCATTCCAATCCCTTGGCCTTGTGAATTGACGTAATTAAAACACGTTCGGACTTGGCTTGATAATCATGAGATGTTTTTAATATGCTTTTAATAAACTGAAAAACATCACTGGGAAGTCCATCATTTTGTTTAATAAAATCACAAAACAATTCACATTTTGCAATGGATTCCGATTCTTCAATTGAACTTAAAGAAATTGATTTAAATCCAGCATATAAATCAGAATAAATAATGTAATCTTTAAGGATTTTATGTGTTGAGTTTTTATTTAATGTCAATTTATTAAATTCAATGCTTGTCCACTCATCACTCCTATCATAGATCTTTCTTTTTCTATATGGCTGCATTGTTTTTGGACACAATTCCCTTAATGCTCCACCAAAATTTTTAGATAATTTAGCAAGTTTTGATGCTATTTGCTCTATCATATCCGAATTAAGCCCGGTGTGAGGGAATTTCAGCAATGCTTCGAATCTAACTCTTTTTTCTATCTCCGAGAGATTTATAAAATTTCCAGATGCTAATTCAATTAAATATATTAATGCAAGAACCTCTTTTGACTCCAATGAGCTTCTGTTCCCAGAAACACTACATGGAATCCCAGCTTTTAGTAAACTCAATTCAACTGGAATTGCATGACTATACAATCTGATTAAAACAGAAATGTCATTAAGGGATGTGTTTTTATTTTTTTGTTCATTTATTGCACACAAAACACCTTCACCAAAATCACCGTAACCCCATAAATTAACAGACGTTTTTTTATCTATATTAATTGGTGAGCACAGTGTATTGTGTCTTTCTTTGTTGTTAGAAATAACATGATTTGCAGCCAATGCTAATTCATGACCATATCTAAATGTGTGTGATAAGCTATAGTAAGTTGTTCCATGAAAATCCTTTTCAAATTGCTCAAGCATTAATCTAGGCTCTCCTCCTCTCCACTCATATATAGCCTGATCAACATCACCTACCACCATGACATTTGCTCTTGTCCCTGATATTATTTTCAATAAAATTGATTGGCAAAAATTAGTATCTTGATATTCATCAACTATAACATAGTCTTTTTTGTTGGAAATCCAATCGCACAAGTCACTTCTCTTTTGAAGAAGAGAAACTACATCAAATAAAAGATCTGAAAAGAAGCGGATTTTAAGGGATTTTCTTTTTTCTTCAAAGATATCGAATGCTCTTGGAAAAAAACTTAGCATTGATGATGCGGAAATCATTTCCAGTGCATCTTTTGGTGATAGCATTGTTGCTTTAATAATATCAATATATGAAACAAAACTTTCAACAATCTTGCTGTTTTTACTCTTTAGTTCTTTTATTGGTTTTGCATCCATTGCAGATTCAATTGCACTCATTGCTAATAATTCATATCGCTTTTGATTTGTTTCCAATTTAAACAAAGGCAACTCATTTTTTTTCATGAGTAAATCACAAAGATGATAGGCAAGAGAATGATATGTTCTTACTTCTGGCAAATATGGAAATGCACCATTAGCATTAATTTTTAATTTCTTCAGGAATTCTTCTTGAGCACTGGTATTGAACATCAACACAGTTATTCTTTTTGGATCTACTCCCTCAAGTAATAAAGCAATAATACGAGCAATCATGGTTGTCGTTTTTCCACTTCCAGGAGAGGCCATTATCATGGAATGACCCTCTCTGTGCTGTATTATCTCATCTTGTTCCAAAGAAAAATCCATGCTCGCACCTATCTCAAACACTATTAATAATCTGATTATTATATCACGTTATTACAAATAGTCAATTTAGAATGGTTTTTTCCTATAGTTTAAATCCTGCATACTCTTCAATTCTATGAGGGTTTGCATAAAGAGACAGGTAGTTTTTTGCTTTTTCAGGTGTTTTTCCTACGTCTGGAATGTAAGAAAAATCATTTTTAATTTCATGTAAATTAATTATTCTATCTAGAGGATCGATTTCCTTGATTTTATTACAAAGAAACAAAATGCGATGATGTTCATTGGGATCTGTTTGTATGACTATTTCATGGTTATTAAAGCTAAAGTCATAGGAATCATCTCTTAATCCAGAATTGCTGAATTCCGTTTTCAGATCGTTGGTTATACTTAGTATATCAAATTTATTTGTTTCTTTATTGAGCTTCATTGATATGCTCTTTTCTCCAATTACATGACCACCAAGTTCTCTGTATAAAGATATAACGCGAGATAAATTTTCAGATGATTTATTCGAATCATTTTGTTTTAAGATTATTTTTGCAAACTTTTCTTTTATTGATAATAATCTTTCATTAATGTTTTTACCATCTAATATAGATTCATAGCGAGAAGAAACATCATAAAAATCAGCCCTTTCTATCTGTATATTTTTTACTGAAAAACACATGTTTTCTATTAAAATGAACGATTTACTAATATAAAGCTGGCGTAATTCAAAGGGATTTAGATCTGCTGATGTTTTTAGGATAGGGGTTGAGCCTGATTGCTTTTTTTCTTGATCATAACGACACAAGGCTATCAATGCATCATTTTGATTATCGGCATATACGCCATAACTCTGAGTGAATTTTCCATGAGGAACACTAATAACCCAGCTTTTACAGTGTTTTTCAACTGGATTACAAATATCAATTAGCTTTACTCCGTTTTTATAATTATAAGAACGAGCTATTGTTTTTTTATTGTGCATACGACTCCAGTGATATAATAGGTATATTATTTACTTATTATATCACCATGAGAATAAAAATAAAATATTCCAATTTAATATTAATTTTACAAGACGATATTTTAATAATGCGTTTTTACTCTATGACAAGAGTTACTTGATAACCTTTAAAAATGGAGGTTTTTCTTTAGTGCAATTTGTTTTTTGTTTTTCTGTCTCTGAACTCATTGCTGCTTCATTTGGAATAAATGGCTCAAATCCCATTCCCTCATGATTTTCAGCGGCAAAAATAGATTCAATTGATTTCATTGGCAAATAGATAGGCCATGGTTTACCTCCAAAGCGACAATCAAAAGAAATACCATCTTTATCTATTGACAAATTGGCAATGGCAGTAGGGGAGAGACTAAGAACGACTCGACCATCAATTCCAACTACATGATTTGGTACAACAGCATTAGGGTGCTTAGCATTAATCAACACGTGTGGCGTGCAGTCATTCTCTAAGATCCACTCATAAAATGCGGGGATCATATAGGGACGAATATCTTTTTGCATAATTTTTTTATCTGACATAATTTTCTCCTAATTAATTAAGTGAATCATATCTTCTTACAGAGCAATGTCAAGTAATTTAGTGGATATTATTAGAATAGGCAATTTTCTGATTTTTAATAAAAAAATACAAATTAAATAAAATTAATGTTATAATTTAATAAATAATAAAAAGAGAATAAATCATGTCTAATAGAATAATAAAAAGCATGGAACATAAGGAATCAGACCGTTTGCTTGAGAAACAAGAGCAAATACATGGTTCAATAGAAAAATACAAGATACAGTTGGATGCTAATAAAACAGCAATGGGTTTTAATCCAACACCTGTGTTGCCGGTTTCTGCATATAAAATAAGCATTGATGAACTAGATGGATTCCTTGTATTTAATGAATTAGATAATTACTTTAGAGCGGATTTTTACCCAAAAGATTTGCTTGCTAATGAGCCTATTTATGTTTGCTCTGAAACGCCTGTGGCCGTTCGAGAAAAAGAAAATGCAGATAAACAAGCGATTCAGAATAAACAAAAAGAATTAAATGAGTCTCAAAGCAAAATTTTTTCCTTGATTCACAGGCAAAATAAAGAAAAAAAACTATCTGATGACTTCGATAACAAAACAAAAATAAATAAAATTATTGGACAAGTATTTAATATTCCTGATTTAAAACAAGAATACATATCTACTCATGAAAAAGAGCCTTTATTTGATTGCTATAGCGCAGGTAAGTTTTTAGAAAAAATCGATGAATTTAAAAATAAATTCAACACTATGCCGACTCTAGTTTTGACCGAGGGTAAAAATAGTTTTGATAATTTTAAGTCTATTCAGCAACAATTAAGCTCAGAAGAGTTTCGTTGCGAAAATGGATTTTATATAAAATTTAATGAAGTAGATAAAAAGAGCAAAACAAAAAATCAAGCTCTTATTTCCATACTTGACATAAATGATAATATTATTACCAAGGCATTGTTTCCAATAAAGACATCTCTTGAAAAAGTCAATTATTCAGATGGAGAAAATTTCGATCTCAATGAATCGATCGATGTCAGTTACATTGATGTATATGATGAAAATGTAAAAATAACTGAGCAAGGGAAATCAATTAACATAACTAATTCAATGTTTAATGAGTTTTTTGAAGAGATTTCTCAAAATAATTTTACAGTTAGCTGGGAAGACCTTCCTTCTCTGAAATATTCAGAATTTAATGGCACTCAATTGATTGATAAAGACGAAATGACATCTGCCTTCTTTTTAGAACAACTTGCGAACAATAAAGAATTAATTTCCAACATAAAACAAACACTTTTAACATCTTGTTTGACACAAGATAAAACAAAAGAAAAGTCCGTAGATTTAACATTATAAGTACAATTAAATAACAAAGCCAGCACTTGCTGGCTTTTTAATTAGTGCATTACTTATGCATATTAATGATTGACTCCCACCCATGTGTTTAATACAATAAAGCTCACGGAATCGAGAAATTTTCATCCAAGAACACAGTATTTAGCAATATAATCCATTGTTATCATTTTAATCAAAGGGCCTCTTATTAATGAGAGCATTACTGATTTTATCTCAACAAGATCTGTTTCTGGCCAGCTGGGTGGAGCAAATTAATCGCCTAGATTATGATTCATTTGAAGTCGCAAGTCGAGCAGAGGATGCAATTGAATTACTTTCCGAAAAATCTAATTTCGATCTGATTCTGTGTGAGCAAGATCTAAGCGGCAGAATGAGCGGTCAAATGATGCTCGAAACACTAAGATTAACAGGAAAACTCCCTTACACAACCATGTTTGTTCTTGTAACGGCCAGTGTTCCTAAAGATTTTCTACTTCATCCTCAAGGTATAAAACCTGATGCGTTGATCATTAAGCCCTACACTGGTGTTAATATTTATAACAGCCTAGCCAAAGCACTTGTTAGATTAAGAGTAACCAGAATGATCCGTTATTGGATGGACATTAAGGATTTTGACAAGGCGATTGAGTTATGCAAGAAGACAGAAAAAAATATCGTGCACAAATCTTGGTGTAGAAATGCTCATGCAGAGATGCTTTTTACAAAAGGCAAAATTAATGAGGCAATTGAGCTATGCACCCAAGAACTAAAAGAAAACGGAATCACAGAAACATGGGCATTAACAATGCTTGTTCAGCTATATCTTGAAAAAAGAGAATACAAAAAGGCATTCAATTTAATTAATGACTTGCCTGAAATGTTAAAGAATAACATTGCAGTTTTAAAACTAATGGCAGAGTGTTATTCATCAGTTGGAGAGCATGAACTAGCCACCAAGCTATTAAACGGAGCAATCACTGCCTGCCCAGACAACATGCACCTGTATTTTTCTCATGCCAAAGCAGCAAGAGATAGCTGGGAATTAAATCAAGCATTGTCATCCATGGTAAAAGGCATTAATTTGTCACAAAACACTGTTTATGAAACAGAAGAAAGGTATGAACAACTATCTGAAATAGCTCATGATTATTGCAACACCAATGAGTTAAAAGAAGCTGATTTAATTACTGAAACTCGCGGTTTAATGAGCATCGGCTATAGCAAGTTTCCTCATAAAGAAATATTCTCAATATCAAGCCAGATTTTTAATATTTACGCTGTACTATATCAAGGCAATAAGACAGAAGCGGTTTCTCTTTTTGAGCTTTTTTTCATGAGAATAAAATCAATTGACGACAAAGAAACCTTTCAAACGATGTCAAAAAACATACTGTGTTTGGCACAGGAGTTGCCTATAACGACTGCTCTTAAGGAAATGGTTCTTACCTGGGTAGGAGCTATTAGCTCAAAGTACTCTATCAAGACAAACATAAGGGATATTGGGTTAAGCTCAGCCAAGCAAGCTGACGCACAGCGACGTATTGCCCTTAAGTACCTTGATAACAATCAGTATGATGAGGCGGAGCAAGCACTTGAGAAAGGTATTTTGGCAATGCCTGGGCACGTAGGCATAAATATCACTCTTATTCAGCTCTATTTGGATATAATGGAACGAAATTATCGTCCGATTGATAGACTAATAAACCTTTGCTATCGTTGTTTTGAGAGAATTAATGCACCACTTTCTCATCAACCATATTTTGAGGATTATATTAGCGCAAAAACTCGTATCGACCAGATAGCCGCAAGCAAACTCAGAAAAAAAATCAGTTAAAAAATCAGTTAAAAAACGGTGCACTCTTTGTGATAAAGAGTGTGCTGCTTATCCAGCCTTGTTTTTAGTACTAAATCATAATGACTAGTCAACATAGACCATGATATTGTTTTTCATAGCAAAACGCTGAAAGTCATCCAGCCATCCCGCAAACTGCAATGGACAAAGATTACTCAGCTCACCTAGTCTCGAATATTTATTTAAAACAGAGTGGTCTTTTAATGAGTTATATAATGTTTGCCCTGGAAAAACATTTGGATCCCATAGGTGCACATTGCAGTCTTGCATTAAATTAATTGTTTGATGATTCATATGTTTTTTGCAGGCATCATAATAAATACTGATATGATGGATAGCTCGGTCGTTATTTAAACCCTTTGCCTGCTTCCTTGTTTTATGCTATCTTCTCGTTAAGTGCTAAAAAATAAAATAATCAAAAGCATTCATTTAAACAAATATACTAAATATAAAGAAAGAATAACGAATTTAAATTTAAATACCCCAGAGTTTCACTCTGAAAAAGTAGCCATGTTTTTCCTTTCTTTTCGTTAATGTAGTTAATTTTTTTATTTGTCAAGACTATTATTGTTATTTCTTCCAGAAGTAGATAATTTATTCATTAATTTTACAAAAAAACCAACATCACTTGCTTTTTTAATATTTGAAAATGGCTCAGAGCTTTTGCCTATCATTTTATCTCTTATGTGAGATAGCTCTGTTTCCATTGATTGTTTGAATAAAGTGGTAATATAGTTTTTCACTTGTTTTTGTAATTGTTCATCGTCCAAATATTTATCACTTAAGTTATGTAGAATTTGAACGCTATTTGTCTTGCATCCTTCAGAACGCAATTTAACAATTGCCAATCTATGTTTTCGCATGGCATCAACCATAAAAGCTGACACATCAATTGGCAGCGCATCCAGTGTTATTTCTGACTTAACTTTACAAACTCTATCTCCAAGACCACTTAATCCAGCCTTAAATTCCATTTTAAGATTAGCTTTTTCCAATATTTTATCAACACCAAGACTTTCAATTGCATCAAGCATTAAAATCAATCTGTCTCCATGTTGCCTGGTGCTACTAGTTAAACCAGTTCTTTTTGATATGCCTGCCATAGACAACTCCGTTTTTTATTATATTTTTTATATATTATCACAAATAATATATAATCACAAACAATGCACTTGCCATTTAAACCATAAGTTGACATGGATAAACCATAAATTGTCATTGGTTCTGACATTCAACCATTAAGGTATTGATTTAGTAATGAAACATGAAATGCAAATTGACTGGTTATGGTGTTTTAATGCCATCATTTGTCAGCTTATGGTTTAGTTATTTCAAAGCCGAACAGAACAAGTTTCTATTTATCAGATGGTTAAGTTTTTCCGTTTGTCAGTTTATGGTTTAAGGAACATTTTTTGCACCGACTCACTCGCGTTGGGATATAGTCTTTTGGTGAAAAATTTAAGATTTTAAATTCACTATTGATCAAAGACAACAATACGGGTTTTCCTGTGTTGTTTTTTAATACCGCCTTTGGCGAAACTAACTCCATGTTTCTATCTCCTTCCACTCCTTTTCTAATAAGCTACTTGCGTCCGGCATGTTTTTCAGTTCAGACACAACCCAATTCCAAGATGGAAGCCAATCATCATCCTTACCATCGGATTTGATTTCGTAGCACTCTGGTGCAATAATTTTCACCACTAATAACACCGCACAGACAATGAAATCATAAGGTTTATTGTCTGTTTTACAGAAGTTAAACTCATGCACAAAATCAGGAATAACTTTATTTACAAGCTCCTCTGGTAGAAAAAAAACATCCTGTGATTTTTCTAATAATTCATTCGCAAACCCCATTGGCAGAAAAAACGTCTCATGTGCATCATCTTCAAGTCCATTAAAAAGAAGACAATCAATTCCTTCTTCGACGACAAAAACATCTTCTGGTGATTCCAACACCGCTTCACCACTCCAATCGGCAATAATTATATCTGATAAATCAAAGATGTTTTCATTTAAAGGTTGAACTTCCGTAATTAGTTCATCATCATCCAGAACATTATCCATTAATAACAATTCTTTCTTAAAGCAAGGCATTGTTTTTAACAAAGACAACACAATCTGTTTAATCTTGGTTGTCTGCGTTTGACTTGGTTGTTTTTTGCAAGTGAAATAATGTGTATAACCCATGATTTAAATCCATTTAGTAATAGAAGTATTCTTAAGAATTATTAACATTCACAACAGCATCAATTATTTTTGCTGTTTTCTCAACCTGTTTAATAAAATCAGCAATAGTGATCTCAATCAAATCATAGGCATCAATATTTTCAAAATCCATGCAATCTGTGTTTTGTTGGAGAATTCCAACTAGGTATTTAACAGTAACACCTTTGTTATCTTCACTAAATTTGGTTACAAAAGATGATAGCGCCAATGTGTTTTTATCTGTGATCTTATAAAGGCTTTTATAGAACGACTCCAATAGTTCTTTTTCAGTTTGATTTTCTTTCGTTGCTTCAAATGAAACGAATGTCCGCAAAGCACAAATCTGAGAAATAGTCATGGTCATCATCTTCTTTAATTCCAGCGTTGTTGATATGTATTTATTATACGATATAATATCTCAAAAGACAAGGACTTAGGTTAATTTAATCATCAATTTAAAACATTTCTTTTATTACTTATCGACCATCGGAATTAGCGTGAAAAACTCAATAATTACCCGGTCATTTTTATTGTCTTGACCAACGAAGACCGACCCATTATCATGAAATTCGCCCTCATTAATATCATTTTCATCAAGCCGAATTGAGTATCGTACCCCTTCATTATGATCCGACCAGGCGAATCGAATGTTAATAAACTCATCAGATACAATATATTGTTGTACCAAATTTCCATTTACTTTAATAACATCTGCACCTTGAATTTTATCTTTTAGATTTAAAAAGTTACCAGATGTTTCGCTCATAAATGCCTCTCTTTGTTTTAGATATTATACCAAATAATATTTAAAATAACAGGTTTTAAGAAAAAAAGCCCATTAAAAAATGAGCTTTAATATTTATTTTGTTTGATATAGCGGCAAAAGAGACGGGTAAATTTCATTTATAGCAGAAATAAATTCCTGAAGTAACTGCATTTCCTCATCTGCATTTAAGATAAAATCATCATTGGACAAAAGCACCTTTTCAGAAAGAACCCCTATCACAGCTTGAGCATTGATCAACATCACTTTTAGATCATCAATATAACCCAGCAAGCATTTTATTTTAGGAATTCGAAAATCCAATTCTTCAATGAATTGCTTATTTATTAATGTACTAACCATAACTAGATCTAGTTGAGCCACATCTATGTTCTTAATTACATCTTTCTTATTAAACACACAACCCCCTATCTTGATATTGATAATTCATCATTTTGAAAGCGACGAATAAAATTGTCCCTGGATGCTTGTTTTCTATCAGAAACAACTTGTTCAGAGAGATCTAATAATGAACTTACTGTCTTATCAACCTCGCGACCATTATTCTTGTTCTCAAAGACACTCAGTTGTTTTTGCAATCTATCCCGGGCTCCGTGGATCACCGCTTCTTGCTCACTAAGTGAAAGTGAGTGATCTACCATTTTTAATGCCTCAGAAAATTTAGCAATAACACCATTATCCTTATCTAGATAGGCTGAAATTGTTTTTTTCTCAAATGAATCAGCAAGATAAGCTGAAACCTTAGGTACGACCACATTTGCTACAAGTAATGCTGCCGAGGTTGCAAGAGTAGCCCATATAACACCATCACTACACAATGGATCTACTCCATTAAAATTCACATTCATACCATTTTTAATGAACAAAGCAGTACCTGTTAGCGCAGATGACATCGCGCCACCTAAAAGAACTGCACTACCAACATCAGAAGTCTTAAATGACTGACTTATTTTACTAAAAAAAGAAGCCGCTTTTTTCGAAAAAGGCTGGATCTTTGAGAACACTGTATTTTCAATCAAATCAATGTTTTGTTCTATTTTATTTTTATTCATTTGAAATTCCTTTTTTATTAGATAATAATTAAAGCTAAAATAATTATACACCTAAATTCAATGAAAGAAATATGTTCAAATGAGTATTTTTCACAAATATCATTGACATTTTATTTTTTTATACTATATTATATATAAAGATGCTGGCTTGTTTTTATAAGCGAGGAACCATTGCTCAATATCTTAAATAAATTCATGAAAAAAAAGCGAAAAAAAGCAAATACCAATTCGCTCAACACAAGATTATTAAGAATCGTCCTGCTTCTTGGTGTGGCTTCTTTTTTACATGTCGTATCAATTGTTTATTTTGAAAAAGTTAGCTATAGCGATGCTCTCTGGTTAACAGTAACAACACTTACAACAACTGGTTATGGAGACATCTCCGCTCACTCATCTCTTGGCCGAGTATCAACCGTTGTGTTTATTTATTGTTTTGGGATTTATGCTCTGGCTCATGCAGCAGATATTTTTCTTACAAAAAGCCAGGAAAAGCTAGAATTAATTAGAATCGGAAAATGGAGATGGAAGTTGAAAAATCATATTTTAATTATTGGCTCCCCAAGGCATGGCGCATCTGTTTATTTTGATAGACTGATACAGCAAATCAAAGAAACAGACCAGTTAAAAAACCATGATATTCAGCTCTTGTTTGAGGACCAACAGGCTTTTTCCACCGTAGAGGATGTAATTACAAAACACAAAATATTTCATTGCGTTGGAGAAATAAATAATGGGCAAAGTATTCAGAACGTGAACGCGGCGAACGCTGCGTTCGTAATCGTTCTGGCAAAAGACGACAAGGATTCTGATGCATGCTCATTCGACTTAATATCTAGAATTAGAGATGTAAACTCCAGTGCTTTTATTGTTGCAGAGTCAATAGATGACAACAATGTATCTAGATTTAAGAAGATTGGCGCAAACAGTGTAATTCGACCCATGCGAACATATCCAGAAATGATTATTCGCTCAATTATTGCACCGGGAAGTGAAGAAGTTATCATCAATCTTTTTGATGCAAAAGGCGAGCAGTGTGTTCGATTCGATTTAGACCGACAAATGCTTTCAAAATGGGGGGAGATCATTCTAAAATCAGTAATGAGTGATTTCGGTCTTCCTATTGGTTATATAGACCATGATGGAGTTGTTTATACCAACCCTAGTCCTAAGAAAATGGTACATATGAAAGCAATTCTTATGCTGATTAGTGAAGATAGTGAAACAACCAGAGAAGATGTATTAGGTATCATCAAATAGAATAACCTCGTATGTTTTTTTGATTGTAAAAAACTTAAAAACTGGCATTTATTCATTATTTAATATATAATAAATAAAATGCAATCGAGAGGTAATGCTAATGACAATTAACTGGCAAAATCATCCCAACTGGAACAAACCACTAGCTCGCATGTCTAAAAAACAACTTGAGAAAGAGATTGAGCGACTTGAAAAAATCTGCACCGAAGATGAATCGTGGCAACATAAAGTTTCGCGAAGATATAATGCTGCAAATGAAATGATGAATAATCTATCCAAAGATGATTCATCTCCTTCCATGTAAAAACCCGCACTTAAGAAGCGCGGGTTTTAATGCGGAGTTTCTTATAACATGAGAACAACCAAAGAATTTGATGCCTATTTCTTGCGATGGCTTAAAAAAGAAAAAAGGACAACTTTTCTCGTTACGCTACCTTGCTGCAATCATTCAATTGAGATGGTAAATGAGGCTATTCGTGTCTACTGGAAACAATCACTTATCACCATTGATATTTGCCATAACTGCAACACCCCCGTTATTCTTACCTCTACAAAGGAAAATATAAGTGCCTCATTAACAGCACCCGATTTTTCAGATATTGCTTATCAAGACATCGAAACAAATTGCATTGAGAGTTTAAATTACTGGATGCAAGAGTACGAAAACGAAGTTAGAAAAGGCTGTTTTTTACACTGGGATAAGTGGGTCAGTAGAAACTTAGTGAAGGTAGAGTATAAAAATCAAAAATGGAATAAGCTTTAATATCGCCTGGACAGTCTTGTAACTGCCAGGTCTTCTGCTACACATTGTTTCTAAAACAATATAACTTGTTTTTAACAATTAATCCTTTGAGCAAGAAGTCTCTCTGCATAATCGACACCATGTGGCGTTGCTCTGCAAAACTCTTTTTCTCCATATAGCCAAGATATCAAACCCTTTGCCGCCAAAGACTGAATTATTGGCTCTGAACAGCAATTGTCTTTTATCTCTTTTACACCAACACGCGATCTTGTTGCTATATAAATCAAAGTCCTATCTTCCACTCTTTGAATGAAAGTATTCATTTTTCCATTGTTACCCCGTATATTATTTTATCCATTGCACTATTCTAATATAAAAAACCCGCATCGGATGCGGGTTTAGATCAATCTTTAATCAATTAAGCAAGCGGAGTTTGAATGCCTCGTTGCTTATGGTACTTCCCTTTTCGATCTGCATAACTGGTTATGCATCGCTCATCTGACTCAGCAAACAAAATCTGTGCACAGCCTTCATTTGCATACAAAATAATAGGCAGAGGCGTTGTATTCGAGAACTCCAGTACCAACTCGCCCTCCCATCCCGCTTCAATCACCGTGGTTAACACAGACAAACCACATCGAGCATAGGTCGACTTATTCATCACTAACCCAGTAACATTGTCCGGCATCTTTAAATACTCTGATGTTCGGCCAAGTACAAATGAATTAGGTGGCACAATGACATGATCGCCTTCGTGATAAACAAAATTGCCTTCATTGAACTTCTTAGGATCGATAATCCCCGCAAAACCAAGTTGGTTTGATGCTGTGAAAATCTTAAATTCCGGGGCCAGACACACATCATAACCATAACTAGATGGACCAAATGAAATTCGTTTTTCCCCTTCTTCCGTTTTTCGAATTAAGCTTTCATAAAACGGCGTGATCATCCCTTGTTTTGCTTTTTCAATAATCCACTTATCTGACTTAAACATATAAAATCTCCAAAACTAAAATTAACTTAAACTAAATATTACTCATGTGACACAATTTTTCAAAAAACTCGTCCGAACCCATTCCTGTCTCTACCGGATAAGCATAATCAAGATAAAGCTTTTGTGGGTTAACATTAAGAACCACTGCGTCTTTTGCATAGGCCCTATTAATAGGATGTTGAATATATGGAAATGTCGCTCTCGTTCCAACACAAAACATTAAATCAACACCCTTCTCAACAAATGCTCTCATCGTATCAATCTTGCTAAAATCAAGATCTCCTCCAAATGGAACAATATCAGGTCGTAATCGCCCACCACAATCTGGACAAACAGGACACTTACCCTGTTTATAACTATCAAGAACCCAATTAAACGATTTATAAGCCGATAAGGATTTTCCAATATTATCCCTATCTAGTTTTTTCCCTTTGTAAAAACAAGAACGACAAATAACATCTCTTCCATTCCCATGAATTTCAATAACATTTGTACTACCGGCTTGTTGATGCAAACCATCCACATTTTGCGTATAAATCATGGAGTTTTCTGTTTTTACTAGTTTTTGAATTTTTGCAATTGCAATATGACCGTTGTTTGGTGCCGCATTAACGCTCTTTTGCATCATCGGCATAATAACATCCCAAATCCGTTCAGGATGATTTTTCATATTCGATTCATTCATAACTAGCTCCGGGCCATCTCTATACCCAGAGTACACACCATTTTCACCATAATACGTTGGCAATCCTGATGACACCGATAAGCCAGCCCCCGTTATAAACATAACGCGAGTTTCTTCAGAAATATCAAATTGTTGACATGTATCACCAATAGGTAAAAAAATCTTCTGCATTGTTTCTCCTTAATAATTTATTTAATATAACACATATTAAATAAAAATCAATAGATATTGACAATTAGTTTCCTCTATATAAAATAAGGAAAAATAACATGGAAAATAACAAATAATGCAACAAAAAAAACCAATTACTCAAGTAGATCCATGGGAATCTATTTTTAACTCAATAGATAGCGGACAATCAGATACAAATTCGCTTATTGATAAATTACCAGCCTCTACAAGTTTAACAGATACGATATCAATCATTAGCAAACAAAATGAAAATGAGTCCGACGATCTAAATAATCTTAAAGAGTTGTTTGGCTTTGAAGAAAAAGAAGAAACCTTTGAAGATAAATTAATAAATATACTTACTCCTTGTAAAATAAACTCCACTCACTCACCCGCAAATACAGAGGAAAACATAGATTTTATTATTAACTCACTCCTATCAATAAAAGATAGTCTAGCCTCATTACCAGCACTTTCATTGAGAAACGATAATAATGCAAAAAAAATATTTAGCATGATGCAGTGCTTTTCAAAAATGCTACATGCTAATGCAGAACCACCTTCTTTTAGTGAAGCAACGGACTTCTATATCGCTATACTAGAAATAAAAAACACCATGTTCTCTGAACAAATATACAAAATCATGAATCTTGCAAAAGACCAAAAAGAGAAAAAACTCTAAACTATACATGATTAATATTAATGAAGTGCCTGTCTGAATTATCAAGCAATGCAGCAGCACTTATTTTTTTAGATTTTTTTGCTATCTGTAATAATTTTTCAATATTTTCATCAAAAATACCACTATCTTCTCCTGTTACTATAAAAACAGAAGGTTCTTTTAAATCATTAATACAATCTATTATTTGATTAGCCAAACCCAGGCTTTCTAATTCATCTTTTATTTTAAAAAAATGCACTTTGTTCATTGATATTTTTTCGTTTTGTCTGTCTGTTGACCAATACTTAAAAAACACTTTCTTGGCATTATTGCACTTGTGGTGAAAAACAAAAATAACATCTTTAG
>Ga0183099_1000641_pt1 | contig 23657 bp, 18 predicted proteins | sample Biomet1_FD_127788 | JGI IMG/M metagenome (GOLD analysis project Ga0183099, IMG submission 127788) | Microbial communities from bioreactor (seeded with anoxic lake sediment) at LBNL, California, USA - Biofuel metagenome 1 | ecosystem: Engineered > Bioreactor > Anaerobic > Unclassified ...
CTTTTAAAAAAAACATTCCGAACCATCATTTTATAGGCGATTCGGATGATTCTTTATGCATTTTAAAGTTTTACCGGACAGCAATAAATTTTATTAGATTGAAACTGGTTTTCCTGTTTGTGAGTTTATCCACTTTTACTACGTATGCACAAATTACACTTAAGGGAACAATTCTCGATGAGAGATCTAAGAAATCTGTATTTGGTGCATCAGTCAAACTAAAAGGGCAACTTGGAGAAACATTTACGGATGTAGATGGGGCTTTTCAACTAAAAGTAAAAGCTTTGCCTGCTACTCTATTGGTAAAAAGCATAGGATATAAACCTCAGGAATTTGATATTTATGAAGCTGAACCGATCACAATTTACTTGAATGAAGATTTGAACGAACTTGATAATGTTGTTGTTACCGGTTATGTCCAGACAAAGAGAAATGCCAAGACCAGTGCTATCTCTGAAATAAAGGCAGATCAACTTAAGAACATAGCAGGAACCGGATTAAATGAACAAATACAGGGACAAACTCCGGGACTTTTGGTTTCAACAACTTCAGGAACTCCAGGATCGAGCGTTTTTGTCCGCTTACGTGGAACTACATCCATTAATGCAGGTAACGATCCGTTATACGTGATTGACGGGGTGCCAATTAGCAGTAAAACTTTGCAAACAATCAGTATTGGTGGACAAACTACTAATCCTCTTTCGGATATAAATCCAGCTGATATTGAAAGTGTTGAAGTACTTAAAGATGCAAATGCTACAGCTGTTTATGGCGCACGTGGTGCAAATGGTGTAATATTGATTACTACTAAACGAGGGAAAAATAATAGTAAGACAAAGATCAGTCTGGATGCTGAATATGGTTTTTCCAAAGCTGCTAAATTGTGGGATCTTGCCACAGGTCCTGATCATGCACAAATTCTTAATGAAGCATGGGTGAATGATGGAAAATCTTACGCAACAAGACCATATCGCTCTAAAGAAGAAGGAGGACTTGGAAATCCTGAAGATCAAAAAACTTATGACAGACAAAGTCTTGTTTTCCGGACAGCAAACGTACAAACCTATAACATATCTGCAAATGGAGGTGATGCGAAAACATCGTTCTTTATAGGCGGTGGTTTTACATCTCAGGAAGCTATTGTGAAGACACAGGATTTTTCGAGATATAATTTCCGTGTTAATCTTGACCATAAGATCAATAATAAATTGTCAATAGGTACCAGTAATTCTTTGGATTATTCCATCCGTTCTTTATCTCGCACGGCCAATAGTCCTAAAGGTATTCTTCAGGCTAGTGTGCATACTGCTACATTGCTTCCTATATATAATGAAGATGGCTCTTATGCCAAGTATGGTATCTTTGATAACATTGTAGCATTGATTAAAAACAATGACCATCATGCGTATGGTTTACATTCAATCAATAATGTATATGCAAAATGGAATATAAAAGAAAACCTGTCTTTTAAATCTTCAGTTAGTGCCGATTTGAATAACTATCATGAGAAAAGATATTTCAATACTCAACTATCCGATGGACAGCCCAATGGAGCAGCTACTGATGCAACCAGTATTGAACAAACATGGGTGGCAGAGCAATTGCTGAATTACTTTACAACCATTCGCAATTCGCATTTTATCTCTCTTTTCCTTGGTAATACAGTGCAGAAACGTAATTATCAGCAAGAGTCTATTAATGCATCAAGTTTCCCAAGTGATCAGTTTAAAACAATATCTTCGGCAGCTATAACTTCTGCAACAACAAGTAGTTCTTCCTCGGGGTTGGTTTCTTTCTTTGGTGGAGCAAATTATAGTTTCAATAATAAGTATAGTGTTGACGCCAACCTTCGTGCCGACGCTTCTTCAAGATTTGGAAAATCTAACCGATGGGCTTATTTCCCTTCAGTAGGAGCTTCATGGCGCGTCAGTCAGGAAAACTTTATAAAGAATCTGAACCTTTTCAATGAGTTAAAACTAAAAGCCAGTCTTGGCTGGACCGGTAATCAGGATATTGACGATTTTGCATCATTAGGTCTTTGGAGTGGAGGAGCTAATTACGGAAATTCAGCAGGTATTTCCAGTTCTCAGTTAAGCAATCCGGATCTGAAATGGGAGACGACTCGTCAATGGAACGTGGGACTTGAATCTTCTTTCTTAGCAGGCAGACTTTCTTTTGAATTCAATTATTATAATAAGTATACTTCTGATTTGCTTTTGAATGTACCAATAGCAGGAAAAACCGGATTCTCTTCTACTATTCAGAATGTGGGTGCGATGAGTAATAAAGGTGTTGAATTTGAAATTAATTCTACCAATATAGATACAAGAGACTTTAAATGGACTTCATCATTCCAAATCTCACATAATGAAAATTTAGTAGAGAAGTTACCTATATCTTTTTCACAATATTCAAGAGACTGGGTGCGCTTGCAACAAGGTTCACCAATGTATTCTTTCTGGCTTTACAAGCAACTGTATGTTGATCCCAAAACAGGAAATGCTGTATATGAAGATGTAAACAAAGATGGCAAAATAACTACTGCCGATCGCCAGATAATTGGCGATGCATGGCCAACTTTTACAGGTGGACTTAGAAATACACTAACATATAAAGGTTTTGATTTATCGGTATTCCTATACTTCTCAGTAGGTAATGATGTGTTTAATATGAATCGTTTCTTTCAGGAACATGGTGGTGTACGTGGCACAAACTGGGGATTGTTAAAGAGTCAGATGAAACGTTGGCAAAAAGAAGGAGATATTACAGATATACCTCGTGCCTCTACCGTTGTTAATCCTGATGGAAGCTACAATAATGATTTTCAAAGCAGTCGTTTCCTTGAAGATGGTTCTTTCCTGCGACTTCGTAATCTGACTATTGGTTATACTCTTTCTCCAAAAGCTCTTGTAAAGGCTGGGTTGAGTAAAATCCGATTGTATGCAAGTGCTACAAATCTATTTACTATAACTAAATATTCAGGTGCTGATCCTGAAGGAAATACAGCTGCTGATCAAACAAATGGAACAGTTCAAGGACTCGATTTTGCTATTCCACCACAGCCAAGACAAATTGTATTTGGTGCTAACTTAACATTTTAATAATAAAGAATATGAGAACAACAGAATTCTATAAACATACATATAAAATATTACTCTTAAATTTCATTTTGCTGTTTGGCTCATGTAGTAATATTCTTGATCTGGAACCAGAACAGTCAGTATCAGATGCATCAGCAGTAGTAGATAAAAAATCGGCAGAAGCTGCTTTAGCAGGAGCTTATGATAAGTTACAATCTGATAACTATTATGGTAGAGAATTTGTTGCAGCTATTTATTTAGCTGGCAATGATGTTACCTGGACTGGATCACTGAATTACTACAGAGCTTTTAATAATCATTCATACCAGTCTGATAACACAACCATAAATACGGCATGGTATGCTATTTATGCTACTCTGAATGCTGCCAATCAGGTAATAGACAAGGTTTCTGCATTTTCTTCTCAGGTTTTGACAGACACAGATAAGAATAGAATTATTGGAGAAGCTTATTTTATAAGAGCATTGTCCTTATTCGATTTGGGAAGAACCTGGGGAAACATTCCTATTATTACCAAGGGAACAATTACAGCGCATGATTTTGATGGAGTAAAGCAAAGTACTCAGGCCGAAGTTTATCAACAAGTTATTAATGATTTGCAGACGGCACTTTCTTTATTGCCAGAAAAAGTTGATCGTTCACGTGCTACAAAGAATACGGCGCGTGCATTATTGGCCAGAGTTTATCTTTATGCTGAAAACTGGGAAAAAGCAGAAGAGTATTCTTCTATATTAATAGCCGATACTAACGATTATCAATTAGTCGACTATCCATCATTCTTTAGTAATAAGCAGACAAAAGAGTCAATTTTTGAACTGCTTTATACTACTTCCGATAAAAATACTCATGGTTCTTATTGGTTGTCATCTGCTAATGGAGGACGTCATGAGTGGGCTCCATCAGTAGGCATAGTATCACTGTTGGGAAATTCAGAAACAGGCGGAACCCGAAAGGCTCTTTATTCAGATCAGTCTACTGCAGTTAATAAGAATTTCTATGTGGGAAACTTGTATTGGAGAACAACCGGGGATGATCCGGCATATATTCTGCGTATTTCTGAACAATATCTTATCAGAGCTGAGGCACGTGCTAAAAAAGCAACACCTGATCTTACCGGAGCTTTGAGTGATTTGAATGCTGTGAGATTGCGTGCTCAGATAAAGTCATTAACCGGACTTTCCAAATCTGAAATAATTCTTGCAATAGAGAATGAACGCCGCGTTGAATTCCCTTTCGAACCACACCGCTGGTTTGACCTGGTGCGTACAAAAAGAGCCGGAACAGTACTTGGCGTAACCGATTCTGATAAATGGATATTTCCTATATCGTATAATGATGTACAAGCTGATAGTGATTTGAAACAAAATCCAAGTTATTAGATTGGTTTACTATGCATGCCTTATATGAACAGTGTACAGTTCACCTAAAGCAAGAATCAAGATTATTAGTAGAATAAAAGATATAAATTACAATGAAGAAATTATCATTATTTATTTTAGCTGCAACAGCTTTTGGATTAGGCTGCTTTGCCCAGAGCAAAGGATCTTTTTCAAATAAAGGCAATATTGCCATAGATTATCTGAACAATTCATTTCCTGTTTATGACCAATTACAGAAAAGTATATGGCGAAAAGCTGAATTAGGATTTATTGAAAAAGAAAGTTCGGAACTGCTTCAGAAGCAATTACAGGATAACGGATTTAGGATTGAAGCTGGCGTTGCCGGAATGCCAACTGCTTTTGTTGCAAGCTATGGCAGCGGAAGTCCGGTGATTGGAATTTTGGCGGAGTATGACGCTTTACCCGGTTTATCTCAGGATACAGTGGCATATAAAAAACCTTTGATAGAAGGAGGAAGTGGTCATGGTTGCGGTCATAATGTATTTGGTGTAGGTTCGGTTGCAGGAGCAATCGCTATTAAGCAGTGGCTTGAGCAAACAAAACATACGGGCACTATAAAAGTATTTGGTTCTCCTGCAGAAGAAGGAGGAGGAGGAAAAGTGTATCTTGTAAGAGAGGGGAATTTTAAAGGTGTAGATGTTGTGCTCGACTGGCATCCTTCTTCTGGTAACGGAGTAAGCACAGATACAGGTACGGCTATACAGATGATAGATTATAATTTCTATGGAAAAGCAGCTCATGCTGCCGGAAGTCCGGATAAAGGACACTCAGCATTAGATGCAGTAGAATCATTTGATTACATGGTTAATATGCTAAGGGAGCATGTTCCTACTTCTTCCCGTATTCATTATGTTATAACCAATGGTGGCGAGGCTCCTAATGTAGTACCTGCTTATGCCAAAGTATCCTATTATATCCGTAGTCCCAAAAGAGAAACACTAAAGGATTTAACAACTTGGATTAATCAGGCGGCTCAAGGTGCAGCTTTAGGAACTCAAACAACAGTGAAGTCTGAAATCATTTCAGGGTTTTATGAAAGATTATATAATAAAACATTGGCAAGCCTAGTGCAGCAGAAACTGGAAAAAGTAGGAGGGGTAATATATAACGAACGTGAGGCTGCTTTTGCAAAAGAAATAGCCAAAGGGCTAAATGAGTCCGATACGGTTTTAGTAAGAGTGCAAAGGGCAGAACCTCTTAAAGAAGAAAGAGTTTCACAAGGTGGAGGCTCTTCTGATGTGGGAGATGTAAGCTGGACGGTTCCTACAGTTAGTTTTGGTACAGCGGCATTTATTCCGGGAAGTGCAGGTCATAGCTGGCAGAATGTTGCAACAGGAGGGTCAACCATTGGAACAAAAGCTCTTATTAATGCAGCCAAGGTATTTTCATTATCAGCAATAGAGTTATATAGTGACTCTAAATTAATAGAAAAGGCAAAACAAGAATTCAACAAACGTCGTGGTTCTGATTTTCATTATGAACCTTTATTAGGCAATCGTGCTCCGGCATTAGATTATCGGGTAAAGAAATAGACAATAAAGAACCGAAACTGAGTTAAACGAAAATAAAAGAACAAGACTGAATGAGTTTATTTGTAAGAAAATCAATAAGTAGTTTATTAAGCGAGTCGAATGCAACCGATAGCAATACCTTAAAGAAGTCTTTAGGACCATCAAGACTTGTAGCTTTAGGTATTGGAGCAATTATTGGTGCAGGTTTATTTTCTATTACAGGAGGTGCTGCTGCATATCAGGCAGGTCCGGCTATCACACTTTCTTTTATAGTAGCATCCTTAGGATGCTGCTTTGCCGGATTGTGTTATGCAGAATTTGCTTCCATGATTCCGGTTGCGGGTAGTGCCTATACCTATTCATATGCAACCATGGGAGAATTTATAGCCTGGATTATTGGGTGGGATCTGGTACTTGAGTATGCCATTGCAGCTGTAACTGTAAGTATTAGCTGGAGCCGGTATCTGGTTAAGTTTTTAGAGGGGGTAGGTATTAATCTGCCACCGGAACTGACTCTGTGTCCCTGGGATGGAGGAATAATAAATCTTCCGGCAGCCATAATTATCATTCTGGCAAGTTTGCTTTTGATTAAAGGTATAGAGGGAAGTGCACGGGTTAATTTTGTAATTGTGCTTTTAAAAATAGCAGTGGTACTTGTCTTTATTGTTTTAGGATGGAAATACATTGATACCTCAAATTATAAACCATATATCCCTGCTAATAACGGAACTTTTGGAGAATACGGTTTTAGTGGAATTATCAGAGCCTCTGCTGTTGTTTTCTTTGCATTTATAGGTTTTGATGCTGTAAGTACGGCAGCTCAGGAAGCAAAGAACCCTAAAAGAAACATGCCTATTGGTATATTGGTTTCTTTACTTATCTGCACAGTACTCTATTTTCTGTTTGCACACGTAATGACTGGAGTTGTTAACTACACAGCATTCAAAGGATTTGACGGCATTGCTCCCGTAGCCATAGCTATTGATCACATGGGCAAGCCAGATGCTTTAGGTGTTATTCAGCCAGACTATCCATGGCTTAATAAAGCGATCGTTCTTGCAATTCTGGCTGGTTATTCTTCTGTAATACTTGTTATGTTATTAGGTCAAAGCAGAATTTTCTATAGTATGAGTAAAGACGGTTTGTTACCAAAAGTCTTTTCACAAATACATCCTGTTTACAGAACCCCAATGAAAAGTAATCTTATATTGTTGTTTGTTGGAGGCACTCTTGCAGCTCTGGTTCCGGCACGAGTGGCTGGCGAGATGACAAGTATTGGCACACTTTTAGCCTTTATTCTTGTTTGTTTCGGAATTCTCGTAATGAGGAAGAAAATGCCTGATGCACCTCGTGCTTTTAAAACTCCTTTGGTGCCTTTAGTTCCAGTCTTAGGTATAGCAACATGTCTGTTTATGATGGTATTTTTACCGGCTGATACATGGATTCGCCTCCTCGTTTGGATGGTGATGGGCTTTGATGTATATGTTGTTTATGGATTCAAGAATAGTAGATTGCAAGAAAAATTACCTACTCGTAAAGATCTGCTAACTTTAAGGAGCGTTGGAATAATTATTGCACTTCTTTTGGTATCTGTTGCATTGTGGCACCAACAGACTATAGGATGGAATGATAGCAAAACATTGATGATAATATCTTTCATTATAGCCTTAGTTCATAGTTTATTTGTGTGGAATAAGCTAAAAGACTTAGATTCACTAGTTAATAATAAGATCGTAAAATTAGCTTGTGCAGAAGAAAGTAATAATGGTATAGTTTAATGTTTGTTATTGTTTAATTCATTGAGAAAAAGCTGTAAAGTTGAAAATGTTTTTTTATGAGGGTGATCGAAAGATCACCCTTTTTTGTGGAAAGTTTTAATTAGAAGATGTATAGAACTAATTCTGAAAGTTATGCTGAATCGTAAAGTTTAGTCGTGATGTTTGTCTATATTTGCAGATGATTTATACATTGAATAAGATGAAAAATATCTCTTTTGAAACAATGTTTCATAAGTCTCGCATAATATTAACCGAAGGAGCTATTGTTGAGCGGTTACGTCGTGAATATAATATACCTTTGGATGAGCATATTGTTCATGCCGGTTTAATTTATAATGATTTATACAGAGAGGTGCTGGCCGGTATTTATAAACAATATATGGATATTGCTGAGGCTTTTCAGTTACCGATTATGTTGATGACACCTACTCGCAGAGTTAATAAAGAAAGAGTTCTCCGTTCTGCATTCTCTGATAAAGATATAATAGCCGATAATGTAGCGTTTCTATCTGAATTAAAATCGGGTTATACCACTTCTGTATATGTTGGAGGTTTGGTAGGGTGTAAGGGAGATGCTTACGAACCATCGGAATCCTTGTCCGTAGATGAAGCAATAGAATTTCATCTACCTCATTTGAAAGCATTCAAAAAAGCCGGGGCCGACTATCTGTTTGCCGGAATTATGCCTGCTCTGCCGGAAGCTATTGGTATGGCAAAAGCAATGGAAACAACCGAACTTCCTTACATTATAAGCTTCATGATTCGTAAGAATGGAACTTTGCTCGACGGTACATCAATTCATAAAGCAATAGAAGTCATTGATGCAAGTACAAAAACGCATCCTTTATGCTATACGGTAAATTGTGTGCATCCTGATAACCTGCATCAAGCCTTGTCCGTGCCAGATAATAACACTCCATTGGTTCGTTCTCGATTTATGGGTATACAGGCAAATGCATCCAGCTTGAGTCCGGAAGAACTGAATGAATGTAATTGTTTAAAATCTTCTTCAGATATAGAGCTGGCCGATAGCATGATTGCTTTGCATAAAGACTTTCCCCTTAAAATTGTTGGTGGCTGTTGTGGAACGGATAATACACATCTAAAGAGATTTGCGGAAATGTTTACTATAAAATAAACCTAATACAAACGCCCTGAAACGCTCTATTTTTGTATATCATGAGTAATAAAAGTCGTTGAGTAAAAAGTTTGTGATAAGTATTAGTAATAAAAAGGCAAGCTAAAAGCATATTTTACTTTAGTTGCCTTTTTATTATTATGCCTTGTTTTTGTTAGTTAAATAGTTGTTTTATAGTTTATTGTGCTTTGATATGGATATTCACGGTTTAATAAATATATTTTGTATTGCAATGTTATTAAAAAAAGCACTATTTTTTATGCAGTAATTATGTAAATTTGCGTTTTTTCTAAATAAATGATTCAAAACAAGGATTAGTTCTTTTAAAAAATGCGTATAATACTATTTTGCGAAAACAAATATGCTATTGATATTTTATATCCAATATATCAAGAAGCAATACAATCTCCGGAGAATGAAACTCTTTGGTATGTACATCAAAAAAAAATACCTTCGTTTCCTTTAAGTGAGAAAGTTCCCTATACCAATAATATACAGGAAGTCTATGATTTTTCTCCGGAAGCAATATTTGTTCCGGGAAACATCGTTCCTTATTATCTTCCCGGATTAAAAATTCAGGTTTTTCATGGATATGCTGCTGAGAAAAAAGATCACTGGGTAATAAGACGATATTTTGATACTTATTTCACTCAGGGCCCTTTCTTTACAAAAGGCTTCTCTACTTTGGCAGAAAAATATAAAGACTTTGAAGTCGTAGAGACCGGATGGCCAAAGCAAGACTGGATTAAAAAGCATTTGCATAGTTTTGATACAGAAAAGGCCGATTTACTGTCCGAACATAATAAAAGTCAGGTTGTGCTGTATGCTCCAACCTTCTCACCTTCCTTAACTTCTTTGCCACACATTAAGGAAGCATTGATAGATCTTGTTCACAAAAAAGATATTGTATTATTACTCAAATTCCACCCTTTAACTAAGCAGGAGTGGATAGATGAATATAAGCAGTTGGCAGAAAGCGAAGAGCATATTGTTTGGATTGATGATTTTAACGTAACAAAATACCAACTAATGTCGGATGTGATGATTAGTGATACATCATCAACCATATATGAGTTTTTGTTGCTGGATAGACCGGTCGTCAGTTTACGTACAATCTCAAAAGATATTTATTGGACTAATATTACTGAGCCCGATCAATTATCGGATGCTTTTGAAACAGCTCTATACGATGAAGGTGCAATAAAAAAGCGACAGTGGATTAAAAATAATTATGATCCTTATCTGGATGGTAATGTGTGCAAGCGTATGCTAGAAGCTACTGCCGATTATATAAGCAGGCATGGCGTTCCAAAGAAACGAAAACTTAATCTTTGGAGAAGATACACCAGTATTAAAGAATTTGGACGAATAAAACGATAAGAAATGAAATCATACGTTTTTCCAGGTAATATTGAGGAAGAGATATTGCAGATAAATTCCGGGCAGATACCATATATGCGAACTGCTGCCTTTTCTGCATTAGTGAAAGAGTCTGAGCAGATGATGCTCCAGCTCATAAACTGTAAAAAAGGAAAGGTTATTTTTTATACGGCATCAGGAACCGGAGCAATGGAAGCTGTAGTTACTAATTTTGTAACTCTGAAGAAGAAGGCATTTATTATATCAGGCGGATCATTTGGCCATCGCTGGAAAAGCTTATGCGATTATTATGCTTGCCCAAACGAAATCTTTGAAGTTCCTTTTGCCAAGGATATTGATTATGATAAACTAGAAAGTGCCATAATTGAATCTCAACCGGATGTGTTTTTATGTCAGCACCATGAAACTTCTACAGGGCAGTTGTTCAATCTGAAAAAGATTGCTGATATCTGTCATAAGTATAATGTTTCGTTAGTTGTTGATGTGATCAGTTCTTTCCTGGCCGATCCTCTTGATATGGATGCGCTTGGAATAGACATCTGTATTACAAGTAGCCAGAAAGGATTGAACATTGCTCCCGGATTATCTTTGATAGTACTTGCCGAGAGTGTTCAGAATCTGCCTTATTCCCGTAAAGGTTATTATTTCGATTTTGCAGAAAACCTTAAGAATCTGGAACGCGGACAAACGCCTTACAGTCCGGCTACTACACTTTTTATGCAATTATATGCCCGCTTAAAAATGGATGTTGAAAAGGGAACCAATGCTATTGTTGATGAAGTAAGAGACAAAGCGCTTTACTTCAGAAGCCTTTGCAAGAAGAATGGTTGGGAAGTACCTGCCGAAGTTCCTTCAAATTGCATTACCGGATTTTTTGTTCACAAAAACGGAGATATATTGTTTGCCGAACTGTTGAAACAAGATATATATATAATGCCCGGAGGCACTCCTTATTATTTCCGGGTATCGCATTTAGGCGTTCAAACAAAAGAGGATTTGGATGAATTGGCTGCACGAATTAAAGAAATAGAGAATTATAAACTGAATTAAAATAAAAGAGAGATGGTTAGGGTATTTACTTCAGGTAGTTTTGATTTATTTCATGTAGGACATTTAAACTTATTGGAACGATCGGCGGAGTTGGGAGATGAGCTAATTGTTGGCGTTAGTACGGATGAACTTATTGAAAAGTACAAAGGGATGAAACCCATTATACCTTTTGAACAGCGTTTTAGAATTATTAGTTCTTTAAAATGCGTGACAAAAGTAGTAAAACAAGTAAAGCTGACCGAGGTTGCACAACTTCGGGTAGAGAATATTGACATTGTTACGATTGGAGACGATTGGGAACATAAATATCTGGAAGGGTTGGAATGGATGAAATCTCAACAGGGTAAACGTGTTGTTTATTTCCCATATACTCCCGGCATTAGTACCACAACAATAAAAAAGAGTATTATTGATTGTACTAATCAGATTGTGGATGCTGCTCTTCAGCGCGAATCAGCTCTTGATTTCTGTTGGGCGGAGGATGTTAGAAAATAAGTTGGTAATCCATTAAATTTGATGGAAAAGAGCACTGTTCATATTATTGCGTAAATGGACAGTGCTCTTTTTATATAACTTGCAAAAGTATCTTATAAAATAGCAAGTATAATATAAATGAGTCCTCCAATAATACTTCCTAATAAAGCGCTTTTGATAAATAGAGGAGAAGAAATTATTTTCTTATATTTATAAGAAAAATGAGCTTTTTCTGATGATTCCATAATTCTAATGTTCTATAAAAAGGACTCACTGTCGGGTGCTTAATTTTAGCAATGATAAAAATTAATCAATCTATCTGGTTAAATTGTTCGTTCCAAAGTTTACTATAGATTCCGTTTGTTTCACACAATTCTTTATGATTTCCGGATTCTGCAACAATTCCTTTATTTAGCACTACTATCATATCAGCATTTCTAACTGTGCTTAAGCGATGTGCAATTACAATGATTGTTTTTCCTTGCTGTGCAAGTGCATTTAAGGTTTGCTTTACATATCGTTCAGAGATAGAATCCAATGATGAAGTTGCTTCATCAAATATAAGAATGTTTGGTTCTTTGTATAGAGCCCGGGCAATAGCTATACGCTGTCTTTCACCGCCCGAAAGAGAAGCTCCATGTTCTCCAATATAGGTAAGATAACCATTTGGAAGTTTTTCTATAAATTCTTTTAGCCCAAGTTGCTCAATCAGATTTGCGACCTTTTTTACATCCGGCTGAAAATCACCTAATGCAATATTTTCTATAATTGTACCTGCAAAAAGTTCTATTTCCTGAGGCACAGTTCCCACTATTTTTCTCAGACTATCATTGCTTATCTGGCTAATATCGTAGCTACCAATACGAACATTTCCCGACTGAATAGGATAAATATGTTGTAAGATAGATATAAGTGTCGTTTTGCCGGAACCACTTTCTCCAATAACAGCAGTAGTCTTTCCTTTCTCTATTTTCAGATTGAGTGCTTCGAACACCTGTTTTCTACTACCATAGCGAAATGAAACGTTTTCGAATGTTATATCTCCAATCATTTCCGGCTCAATTACAATCTTCTCATTATTTTCTTCCTGTTCCAGGTCCATAATCTGGAACAGGCGGTCTGCTGCAATTAATGCATCCTGAATGGTCTGATTCGATTTAATTAATGAGTCGATGGGCGATAATAAATATCCTATCAGCGAATAGAATACCATTAATGTGCCGGGAGTAAGTTCTTGCTTGATAACCAGATTACTTCCTGTCCACAATACTGCAATTGTAATACCGGTAGAAATAAACTGAATTCCCCCTTGGGTAAGAATTGATCCATATATGCTTCTATAAGTATTCCTAAGAAGATGAACAAAACGATTTTCGGTATTTATATTAGCATATTCTTCAATTCCAAAACGTTTGATAGTTGATATTGAGTTTAATGATTCAACCAATTGTGTTTCCAATTCAGCTCCACTTTCCATAATTTTTCGTTGATATTTTCGGTTCAGCCGGTTGAAAATCCAATAGACTACAAAAAAGAGTGGAGCTGACAGCAGAGTTACTACAGCTAGTTTCCATGAATATAAAAACATAAGGCAAGCAGAGAAAAATAAGATCATAACATTCACAACTAAATCAAGCGAAACGTTATTGATAAAATTGCGAATCTTTACAGCATCATTTACCCTTGAAATTATTTCACCTATTCTCATTGTGTCAAAGAATTGCTGCGGAAGAGTTAATATGTGCTTATAATATCCCAGAATTAATGCGGCGTCAATGCGTTGTCCAGTTTTCAAAGCCAGAATACTTTTCATTGAACCTATAAATGTGCGCATTAGTGCGATGAGAATCATAATAATTCCCATCAGATTTAGCAGGTTTACATTTTTATCTACAAGCACATAATCGGTTATTTTCCCCACATACAAAGCTGTCGATAATCCAAGAATACTATAAATGAATGCACCAAATATAGCTTGAAACATCATGCTTTTGTGTGGTGCCAGCAAGGATAGAAATTTGCTGGCTATGCTTTGTTTCATGTTTCCGGTTTTAAAGTTATCTTCAGGTTCCATTAAAACAAGCACCCCCGACCATTCCTTTAAAAAAGCTTCATGATTTATTTTATGTAATTGTCCATCGGAAGGATCCATAATAGTGATGCTCTTCTTTGTAACCTTGCAAATTACGACAAAGTGCTGAAGCGTCTCTTTTACAATAACATGTGCAATAGCCGGTTTGGGAATTATTTTTAATGATTCAGCATTTGCCCGAACGCCTTTTGCCTTAAATCCTAAACGGTTGGCGGCCTCTACTAATCCAAGAATATTTGTTCCTTTTTTATTAGTAAATGCATATTGTCTGATTCTTGAAATTGGATATCTTAATCCAAAATGTGCACTTATCGAAGCAATGCATGCTGCCCCGCAATCTGTTGCATCATGCTGTTTTATCTTAACGCCTTTTTTATACATAATCTGGATTCTTTTAATGCTGTGTTACTTTAAATTGTGCAGGATTAATACATTCGTCTATTTTTTGATACAGAAGACTAAATAGAGACCGTTTGTTTATCATAAAATGAGCGCTTACTGTCATCCCTTTTTTAAGTTTTCCTTTTTCCCCATTTTTAAGCAGTAAGTAGTTTTTTTTCATACTACATTTAACTTTATAGAATAGATCCTTGCTTTGGATGTCCGTTAAAAAATCAGATGATATTTCTGTTATATTCCCGGCAACAGTTCCCCATTCATTGTAATCGAATGATTCAATCTGAAAATTTACAGGCATTCCAACACTAAGGTATCCTATGTTTCGGGGATTTACATATACTTCGAAATAGAGAGTTGAATCTGGACTAACTACTGCTAGTGACTGGCCAGCTTGTACGCTGCTGTTTTTATATATTCCTGAAAATTGATCAAGAGTTCCATTAACCGGACTTTTTACTACATATAACTCTTTGTTCTTTAATTCTTGTTTAAAAGAGGCATTCATTTCGCTTTCCAGGTTCTGATAGTTGTTTAAGTCTGTTTGCCATACGCTCAGTTGATTCTCTTTTAACGATGCCAGTTCATTTTTCTGAGTTTCGTATTGATAGAAAGATTTATCATAATCTTCTTCTGATATAACTTTCTTAGTGAATAATAATTTATTGCGTTTTAAGTCTTTTTCAGCCTTGTCTAATGATGTTTCAAGTTCCTTTTCTCTTTTTATATAATAGTTATATTCTTGATGTCGGGCAGGGGAATGGAAAATGGTAGGTCGTTTGCCTTTTGCCAGAATTTTTAAATCTGCTAAATGTGTTTTATAATCATCAATACGGTTGCGTTGATAGAGAATCTTATACTCAGAGTTACTCATTCTAAATCGGAGAATAATATCTCCTTTCCTGAGTTTTTTACCTTCGTATGCATATACAGAGTCAACTAGTTCTGTAACCGGAGCTTTTATTTCAGTTTTTTCGGTAATAGGTCTTATTATTCCATTTCCTTGTATTGATATATCAACATAGATAAATGGAAGAGAGATTAAAGCCAGCGTAATAGCTAAAAGCACTACCCAATAAATCTTTTGGGATGTGGTTGAGTGATTGTAAGTATAAGTTTCAATACTGTTTTCAATAAATTCAGAAGGTAGTAGCATTCTTTAAACTATTTCTTTTAGAATAATGGATTTGTTATGTTGCATTAGTAGTGTTACTGATAAAAAAATATTGCTTAAAGACTGATTTAATACAGTCCTTAAGCAATTCATTTATACTACCTAACCAGTTGAATAATATAAATCTTTGGATGACAAAAAACAATAAAATGTGTTTTATATAGAAATATAAACTAAATATTTTTTCGTACCATAATAATTTCTCCATTTGGGCCTAAACGATAAATAATAATATACTCTCCGCCTTCTATGCTAGCCATCTCTTCGACTGTAAGTTCTGTTATCATTTTGTGTTTTTTATATTTATAAATCTGATGTTGGCAAAAGTATAGATTCATAAAAAAAAAGAATGTTATTAAATTGTTATCCAATCTAATCTAATTGTTATTTTTGCAGTATATTTGGAGAATATGAATAGCAATTACGCAAAGTTTATAACGGCAATAGCCATTTTGTTTATTTTATTACTGCAAGGATTGTGGCTTTATAATGCATATCGCTTTGTAAGTGGCCAAATAGAGAATAAAATAAATATCTGCCTTTCAGAATCAAATCAAAAAGAGGTTTTTGCAAGGCTTAGCATTGCTTTGCAATCTATGCCGAAGGGGGCTGTTATTACTTCGGACACAATTTCGGGAGAAAGTACGTCGTTTCTTCCTAATTATGTTGATTTGCAGGAATCTCTTGTGAAGTTAAATAAGCCTTTGGTAATTTCCAGTCTGGATAGCTTGTTCTCTAAATCCTTAGAGCAATCTCAGATTAAGGTTAAATATATACTGAATAAAGTTAATCTCCAGACCGGTGAAGTTATTGAAACAACCAACAAGAGTTCAGAAGGCTTTTTTATAGGTGCGTTAAAGTCTAATATAATTCCTATAAATAAGAAGAATACTGAAGGGGTTCAGGTGTTAGTCATTTCTCCATATAAAGTTATTTTTGAACAAATGACTTTAATGCTTGTAGGATCCGTTTTAATGATATTGGTAATTGGTTACTGTATTATATTCCAGATAAAAATAATTGTTCGGCAGAACAAAATAGCCCAGCTACGTCAGGACTTTACATACGCAATGATTCATGATATGAAAACGCCTCTTTCCACTATTCTTATGGGAATTAATATGTTAAGGAGCGGCAAGCTAGACGACAAAAAGGAGAAGAAGGAAAAGTACTTTGAGATTTGTATGGAAGAAAGTAACCATTTGCTTACTTTGACCAATCGTATATTAACAATTGCCAAACTGGAGCAGGGGGAACTGAAGCTGAACAAACAAATTGTGGATTTAAAAGAAATGATCGGTTCGTTGGTTAATAAGTTCTCTATCAATCCGCATAAAAAAATATCTTTTGATTTGTCTTTTTCCGATGATCTCACTTTTGTGGTAGCCGACTATGAATATCTAAAGGAAGCAATCAGTAACCTGATTGATAACTCGATAAAGTATTCTAATAACGAGGTGAAGATCGATATCAGTTGCTCTAAAGCAGATGATAAGATTGTAATAAAAGTCAGAGATAATGGACTTGGAATAGCTCCTAAAGATCAGGCTAAGATATTTGAAAAGTTCGAAAGAGCAGCTGCCGTTGGCAGAAAAGGCGGAGCCGCAGGATTTGGTCTTGGACTGAGTTATGTGCTTCGGGTAATTGAGGCGCATGGAGGTACAGTTTCTGTTTCCAGTGTAGAGAATGATTTTTGCGAATTTACTATTAGTTTACCGGTATTAATTGAAGAATTATGATAAAAGTTTTACTGGTTGAGGATGATGAAAACCTGAATTATATTATAAAGGGAAGTCTGGAAGATATGATTGGTGGGTATGAAGTTATGCCTGTACTAAATGGTAAAGAGGGATTGAAAGCCTGGAAGGAGTTTAACCCCGATGTTATTGTATCTGACGTTGAAATGCCAGTAATGGATGGAAATGAAATGGTACAAATAATTCGTGAAACAGACGGTGATACTCCTATTGTTTTTGCTACTGCCAAGGGCTCACCAAAGGATGTTACTATGGGGTATCATTCAGGGGTGAATAATTATATAAAGAAACCTTTTCTTCCCGAAGAACTTGATGCACATATCCAGGCGTTGCTGAAACTTAAGAATGGCGTAAGATCGAGAAATGAAAAAAATATATTCACATTAGGAAATTATCATTTTGATGCAGAACGATTAGTATTACAGTTCGACTCAAAACATTGGAACCTGACCACTCGTGAAGCAAAGATTCTTCAATTGCTTTGCGAAAACAGAGGAGAGATAGTGAAACGAGAAGATATTCTTGAAAACATTTGGGGAACAAGTGATTTTTATACATCACGTAGCCTGGATGTGTTTATTAAAAAGCTGCGTACTTATCTGTCGGCTGATTCTTCTATCTCTATACGTACAGTAAAATGTGTAGGACTTATTTTGAGCTAACCCAATTAAAGTTTTAAATTCTTGTACAAAACAAAGATATCTTCTGTACAAAACAATTAATTCTTTTGTACAGAAGATATCTTTGTTTTGTACAAGAAGGAATAAAGCATTCGCCGGCTTTTTTATTTTCTTCAGCAGAGAATCAAAGAATGTTCTACATATTTAGATATGTAATAAATTAATATTTTCCCTTTTTTAAAAGAATTAATTGAATACCTTTGTTTTTCAGAGTTTAAAGTAAAAAGTTTATGGCAGATAATTATTTAGAAAATCAGTACGAGCAATACCAGGCCAGAAAGGCTGCATGGGAAAAAGCTAATAAATACAGTAAGAAGAAAACAACTACAGCTAATCAGACGAAACCAGAACAACCGTTAGTAGCCTCTGAAACTGATACTAAAAATAAATTCGTTTACAGAAAACTGGATGCATTTACAAGCGGAAAGTCGAAAGGAAATCCTGCAGCCTGTCTGTTCCTCGATAAAGATCAGCAATTAACAGAAGAAGAAATGCTAAGTATAGCAAAAGATCACAAAGGATTTGTATCCGAAGTGGTTTATTGCAGTCCGCTTGCCGAAAATGCATACAGATTACGTTACTACTCTTCCGAGTGTGAAGTAGAATTCTGCGGACATGGCACAATTGCCTGCATGTATAATCTGGAAAAAAGCAATAAGGAATTGGCAGAGATAAAGGAAATTACAATCAAAACCAATAAAGGAGATTTGGCTGTATATAACGAACTTCAGTCCCTCGATGCCGTATTTATCACAGCTCCCGATCCTGAATATCTTGAAGTAAAACCTTCGTTGGCAGATATAGCCGCGAATCTTCAGACTGCTGTTGAAAGCCTTGATCAACAACACCCTGTTATGTTGATTGATGCAGGCTTAAGAACACTGATTGTTCCGATTGTGAATTTAGATAATATACTTGGTTTGCAGCCGGATGAACCAAAACTGAAAGAATTCTGCCTCAATAACGGTATTGATATAATACTCGTTTTCACCAATGATGTAGCTGATAAATCAAATAAAATCAGAACCCGTGTCTTTGCTCCTAAGTTTGGATATCTTGAAGATCCTGCAACCGGTTCAGGGAACTCGGCAATGGGCTATTATATGCTGAAGAATGAAATGTGGAACGGAGAGCCTGTTTCAATAGAACAGAATGGCGAAAAAGATCTCTTTAACATTGTGAAGCTTAATTCCAAAGATGGCAAAGTTCTTTTTGGTGGTAATGCTGTTGTTAAGATTGATGGAGAATATCATTTATGATTTAGAAATAAATATGAATATTTACATAGCATTGCTTAGAGGAATTAATGTAGGCGGAAAGAATATCATAAAGATGTCTGAGTTGAAGAGAACCTTCGATTCAATTGGACTTTGTGAAGTGCAAACATATATTCAAAGCGGTAATGTTATTTTTAAATCAGATGATGAGGAAGCTGTTCTTCAATCTAAAATAGAACATCAAATTGAGTCGTCTTTTGGGTTTCCGGTAAAGGTGGTGCTGAGAACTTTGGCTGAGTTAGAAGAAATAATCCTTGATTGTCCTTTCTCAAAGGATGAGATTTTGGAAGCTGAATCTTTGCCAGATAAAGAATGCTTGTATGTGGCGCTATTGTCTACAGCTCCCCCAAAAGAGAAAACAGAATATCTTAACGCATATAGAAGTGATAGCGATGATTATCGAATTATAGGCAGAAACGTATATCTTTTATTTCGCAATAGCATTAGTAAATCTAAGCTTGCCAATAATGTTCAGAAACTTGGCGCCGCAGTAACCGTTCGCAATTGGAAGACTTTAAACAAGCTTGTTTTGCTGGCAAAAGAGACTCTGAATTGAATATTAACAATATACAAACACACGACTTATGAAACAAAGAATATATCAGGTAGATGCATTTACCAGTGAAGTTTTTTCAGGTAATCCTGCAGCTGTTTGCCCTTTGGATAAATGGCTGAACGATGATGTTATGCAAAAAATAGCAATGGAGAATAACCTTGCCGAAACAGCCTTTTATGTGAAACAAGATGATAAATACGAGATAAGATGGTTTACTCCGGCGGTAGAAGTCGATCTATGCGGGCATGCCACTCTTGCTACTGCTTTTGTTTTGTTCAATTATGAAGACCATAAAGAAGATACCATTCATTTCTATTCTCCCAGAAGCGGAGATTTGTCTGTCAGCAAGAGTGGAGAACTGCTAACCTTGAATTTTCCTTCCGATGAATTTAAAGAGATAACACTCACGGATGAAATAACAAAAGGATTTGATATAAAACCAATAGCCGCCTATAAAGGTAAAACAGATTATTTCTTAGTTTTTGAAAAGGAGGAACAGATTGTGAATATAAAGCCAAATCTTAAAGAAATTTCAAAGTTAAAGGGTAGGGGAGTAATCATTTCCGCAAAAGGAAACAATGTAGATTTTGTTTCAAGATTCTTTGCTCCGCAGTCTGGCATCGATGAAGATCCGGTTACCGGTTCAGCTCATACAACGTTAACTCCTTACTGGTCGGCAAAACTAAATAAGAAAGAACTTACTGCAATTCAGTTATCAGCCCGTAAGGGATACCTTTCTTGCAAATATTTAGGTGAACGAGTTGAAATTAGCGGAAAGTGTAAGTTGTATATGGCTGGGGAGATTTATATTTAGCTAAATTAAATAAATGAAGTATACAATATTCTATAATTCTTTTTTATGCAAAAATAAAAAGGAAGCAATTATGATAAAGATGCATTTCACCGAAGGCTTACATTTAAATAAAGGTTGAAGAGGTGATTAAAAAGCCCGTAATTTTTATATTTTATAGAATATTCATAACATAATTAATAAAGTAAATTTTTGAAACTGTATGAAATCATGTTATATTTATTAGGGCATTACGAACGGAATATTGTATTTCTTATTCTTTTTTAAATCCAATTTTATTAATTACAGTTTTTAATAAGTCTACTATTCCTTTCTCTTTCAGCTTATTATTATAAGCTAGTATAAAGATTGAAAATAAAGCTGTGGTTAAAATAATAGAGGTTGTAATAGCTATTAATCCACTTAAACCGAATATTTTGAATATGAATGTAAATCCAATAAGTAGAAAAAGTAAAATAACAGTGTATATGCATCCAGGTAAAAAGATCCTTCTTTTTTCTTTATGAGACTCGTCTTTATTATTATTGAATTTGTTATTAGAATTATTATTGATATTACCAGTGGTAGAACCTTCTCCTACAACTACAGAATTATTTATATTGCTATACTTACTCATTTGATGATGAATTATTAGAATTGTTATTAATATTACCAGTTGAAACTCCATTCCCTAATACTACAGAATTAATAATAACAGTTGTTTTATATTTTAATGCATCTATTGCTTCTTGAATATTTAAAACATTAATACTTTTAGATTCACAAATAATACAACCGTTTTCTGATAATTCGTGCTCTATAAGTTCTTCTTTTGATGATACAACCAGATTTCTATCAGTAGGTGAATTTATCTTACTAGTCACAGTCACAAATATTTCTTCATTAGTTGTATTTTCATTAGGTACAACATTTACTCTATAAAAAGCATCATCTACTTTTCCGGCAATATCTAGCCAAGAAGCTATATTATGACTTCTTTCTCCATAGCTGTAATAAATGTCCATGATCTTATTACTGTTTTTACTGTCAAGAAGAATTTGATGTGGGTTAGCTTCAGTAGGGAAACGATATAATAATTCTGTCATAATACAAGGATTTTGATTAGATATATATTCCTCTAATACTGTATCTGTTATTGTATAATAAGCCATTATCCTTGATTCTTTAAAAATTCGATAGTATCATCTAATATATCTCCGCAATAAAAATTTTTAGGCCATTCAAATGATCCTGTTTCAGAAATCTCTAATCTTCTTACTAGAGTATCTTTTTCATTGTTTTGATTCTCTTCAAATAAATATATAGCAACATCTTTTGAAAGAATCTTCTTTTCAGCGATGCGTCGTCTAATTCTTTTTAAAAAATATTCGCTATGTGTTTCTATTATGATTTGCCGATTGGGCATGCCTCTTTTATCTGTAACAGCATCAATAAATAGATCAGCTAGATCAGCTTGCATTTTTGGATGAAGGTGAATCTCTGGCTGCTCTATTAGAGATAGACTATTGCTTTGAGATAAATAGCATTGAGAAATAATTGGTAGGATTTGTGATACGCCAAAACCTACATCAGTTATATTAAGATCAATTTCATTTTGAATAACTTGAAGTGTGTTTATTGTATCTTTTATTTTATCAATTCTTATTTTTAAATTAAAGTTTTTAAACCAGTCATTTACTTTGTTAAGAACATAGCTGTTTGAATTTAAAATGTCAATAACGACATCTCCTTCAGAAGCGTCATTTACAATCTGATTTTCTTTAAATTTATCTAAAAAATAATATCTCTGTGGTTGTGCTCTAAGTGGACTGATATGGGCTATTTTTTCGTCTGTGAATTCTTGTTGAACAGCTTTATTGCATATTTCTATTAGCTCCTTAAAAAAATAAATATAAATGGAATCATAATTTACATGATCTATAGAAGTTGTAAATGAGAATATAGTTCTGCTACCTTGATATAATCTATCTAAAGAATCTTTGTGTAGTGTATTTATATCTTCTAAATCTATAAAATCAGAATATAACTGAACTTTTTTTTGTCCTTGATCGTTGTATATTTTTAATCTTATAAAACTTTTTTCATTATAAATAATATCATATTGATCTAAAACGACACTGTTTTCGATATATCTAAATTGATATTCAATTTGATATGAATATTCCTCACTTTCATTTAACCATCTGTATGCAAAAAGAAATAGGTCTATTGTTTTTTGTTGATTTTCTTTAGATAAATTAGTGATTAAATTTACAACGTCACTGCTTGTCTGCCAAATCTTATAGTATATATCTTTTTTCATTAATGCGTCAAATTCAGAAAGATATTCAAATCCTAATTTAAATATTTCTTTAAAATTATCTTCGTAATTTGTATTTTCAAATTTAAACCATTTTGAATAATGAATAGATAATCTATCTTCGATTCTAAACTCTTTAAAAAGATCAGTGTTTTTATCTCCCATTTTATAAATAGCGAAAAAAATATCTATATATGAGTTTATAAAAGAAGTGAGATGTCTTTCAATATATTTGTTTAAAATAGAGTTTTCGCTGAGACTATATGAGAACTTTAAAATTTTTTTATCGTCACGCTTACGAAATAAATTGATACCTTCTCCTAATGAAATATATGCTCCATTTAAACGTAATGAACTTCTGTATCTATCACCACCTGATGTTTGTTGTAGTAGTAATAATAGTTGCATTACACTGCTCTTGCCAATGCTATTTGGACCTAATAAAATCGTAATAGGACAAATCTTTAGTTCTGCATTTTTAAATGCTTTATAATTGGAAAAGGATACTTTTGAAATCATAAAATAGAGTTTTTATGTAAAAAATACGTAGTCGACAAAAGTAAAACTTATTTTCTTAAATATCATTTTTTTTGCGATAAAATTAAGTACTATATGTAAACTACTTAAAATATTATTAAGTAGTTTGCTCTTAAAATATAGTAAAGCTTGATTTATTCTACTAAATACAACCCTTTTCCCCATTACAAAACCGCCCTTTCTTCGTCCTTATAGTTAACACATTATATTAACGAAAAAAGAAATGATAAAGAAAGGACTTCTTAC
>Ga0183099_1000642_pt1 | contig 23646 bp, 18 predicted proteins | sample Biomet1_FD_127788 | JGI IMG/M metagenome (GOLD analysis project Ga0183099, IMG submission 127788) | Microbial communities from bioreactor (seeded with anoxic lake sediment) at LBNL, California, USA - Biofuel metagenome 1 | ecosystem: Engineered > Bioreactor > Anaerobic > Unclassified ...
GCCGGGCGGAGCGCAGTGGCTGGTGGGCATATCAGCTCCGCAAAGCGAAGTGGCCAGCGACAGCCGCGAGCTGAACCAGGTACTGGTTAAGACGGCTGCAATCTGCCTTTTGCTCGGGGTCTTGGTAATTGTCCTGATCAGCCGGCGCTTTGCCCGGCCGGAGGAAAAATACTTCAAGGCTTTTCGCTATGTAGCGGATGCGATTGGTATTGTGAATATTGAAAGTGGCATCTTTGTTGAGGTAAATGAAGCTTTTTTTAAGATCTTTGGTTACAGCCGGGAGGAAGTCATTGGCTTTGGATCCGACAGCTTTGGCTTATGGGAAAATGAGGTGAAGGCAGCCGTATATCAGGATCTTAGCCGGCAAAAATCATTGCATAATAAAGAAGTCCTGTGGCGGACAAAAAATGGCCAGCTTCGTCCGGGAATCTTTTCGGCGGATGTGATGATGATCGGCAGAGTCGCTCATGCCGTATTCATCTGGCATGATATTACGGCGGAAAAAGAAGCCGAAGCTGCGTTGCAGCGGGCCAATGAGCAGCTTGAGCAAAAGGTCGAAGAGCGGACGCAGGAATTGTATGCCGCGAATCAGGAGTTGACGGCGATGAATCAGGAGATGATTGCCGTCAATGAAGAGTTGGGGCGGATGAACCGTGCTCTCGAGGATGAAAATATAATTCGCAGCCAGACGCAGGATCGCCTCTTGCGCAGGGATCGGCAGTACCGGGCCACGACGAATTTGTTAGTTTCAAATAGTGATGTAAATGAATTAATGAAAACAGTTTTGGGAAATGCTGTAGAGCTTGTCGAGGCGACCGGCGGCTTTATTGGGCTATATGATAAGGATGGTCAGGAATTCGTTTTGCATGACGGGATCGGCGTATCGCCGAAATTGCTTGGAAGCGGACTTGTCTGCCAGGACGGACCATTGCATAAAGTTTACGAAAGTGGAGAGATTTACCAGGCGGCGGATGTCTGGTGGGAATCGGTACTCGAGCCGGAGGCTGAGAAACCCGTTTTAACCAGTATGCTGCTGGTGCCCCTCAAACAGGGACGCCAGGTGAAAGGGGTCTTGGCAGCAGCCTGGAAACCGGCAGGCAAGGTAATTGTTCAGGAAGACGCAGAAATTTTGCGCCAGTTTTCTGATCTAGCCTTTTTTGCAATGGACCGGCTGCAGGCTCAGGTTAAAATTCAGCATATGGCTTACTATGATGTGTTGACAGAACTGCCAAATCGGGCGCAGCTGAATCAGAAAATCGGGCAGGAACTCGAGCGTGCTCGTAGCGGTAAATCAGCGGGGATTCTGCTGTTTATCGATATTGATGATTTCAAAGCTGTTAATGACACCTTTGGCCATTCAGCCGGGGATAAGGTCATTGTTGATGCCGCCTCTTCCCTGCAACAGGCATTTACTGAGGCAGCCGAAGTCTTTCGGATTAGTGGCGATGAGTTTATTGTGCTTGCCCCGGGAAGAAAAACCAAGGAGCAGGCAGCTGCGCTGGCTGAAGTTGCCTGTAACGCGCTTAGCCGTGAATACAATGTGGCCGGCGAGACGATTCATTTGTCTGCCAGCATCGGTGTTGTCTGCTATCCACAGCAGGCGGATTGGCCAGAAGAACTTTTGAAAATGGCCGATGCGGCGATGTATGCGGCTAAAGCTGCCGGACGCAACTGCTGGCGCTTCTTTGAACCGCGGCTATTGCAAAAAACTGCGGATGATATGATGATGTTAAATGCCCTGCGCCGGGCCTTGGTAAAAAATGAATTTTTCCTCGTCTACCAGCCGCAATTTACAACCGATGGCCGGCGGATTGTCGGATTTGAAGCCTTGCTGCGCTGGAACAGCGAGGAGTACGGGCTCGTACCGCCGTCGAGCTTTATCCCGCTCGCGGAGCGCAGCAGTTTGATTCTTGAGATCGGCCAATGGGTGCTGCAGGAAAGCTGCCGCTTTGCCGCGCAGCTGGCAGAAAATGATTGGGGGGATGTTCATATCGCCGCCAATATATCGACGCGCCAGATGCGAAGTGAAGATTTTGTATCTTTGGTAAAGGAGAATGTGGAAAAATTTTCTCTTCGTCCGGCACAGCTGGAGCTCGAAATCACGGAGAGTATTCTGATGGAGAATATGACAGAAGGCATAGCCACGCTTAAGGAGTTACATGCCTATGGCTGCCGCCTGGCCCTTGATGATTTTGGCACGGGATTTTCTTCGCTGACCTATCTGCGCAATCTGCCGGTGGACTGCCTGAAAATTGATAAATCCTTTATTGATACCATTGCGCTTGACATGCTGCAGAAGAAAATGGTTTGCTCGATTATTGGTCTGGGGCATACGCTGGGAATGAAGGTTGTTGCTGAGGGGGCCGAGGATCCCCAGCAGGTAGAGTGCCTGCTGGAATGCAGCTGTGATTATGTTCAGGGCTATGTATTCAGCCGGCCGGTTCCCCAAGCCGAAGCAATAAAGTTATTGCAAAAAACTCGGTGGTCTTCAGCAGATAAGAGGAAATAAACGGACTGCTAAGAGGCAAGGCATCCTTTTATAGTGACTGATTTTGGCGAGGAAAGGATAGTTTAAGGGGCTGTGAAATAACACCCCTATAAAAACAAAAGAGGATCGATTGCTCGAACGAGCAGGCGATCCTCTTTTTGTGTTGAATTTTTACATCATCACATGAAAAACTCAAACATACATTATTTTAAAACAAAACAGGCTATTTTGCCACTATTTATTTCAGATTATCTGAATATATGTGATCCCGTGCTGGTTTTTGATCGATTCATGGAGGAAATCGACCTGGAGAAGTATCTGAGAAATGTTCCAGCTCACGTTACTGGACGTATCAGATATAACCCGATCAGCATGCTGAAAACAATCTTATTCGGATTTATGACAAATGGATATATTTCGCTCCGCGAACTTGAAGATTGCTGTAAAGTCAATCTTCGCTTTATGTATCTCATGGAGCATGCGACACCTTCTTACCGCACGTTCGGATATTTTATCGAAAATATACTAAAACCATCCGTCGAGGAACTGTTCAGCGATATAAACAACAACATTTTTGCTAAAGATCATGTGGATTTGAGCCATCTGTATATCGACGGTTCGAAATTTGAGGCAAATGCCAATAAATACAGCTGGGTATGGAAGAAAGCGACGGAAAAATCCAGGTATAGACTTTTTGAAAAAGTCACGAGTTTGCTCAATGAAATCAACGCCGATCTTGCCAGCTTTGGCATCAAAATTGATACGAATTCCGAATACGTTCCAGAATATCTTAAGGAAGTAACAGATCGGTATGCCAAAATCTATGAAATAGATGAAACAACATTTGTTCATGGAAAAGGCCATCGGAAAACATCGCAGCAACGCTATTACGAGCGTCTTCAGGAATATACAGCAAAACTCCAAGAATATGTTGAAAAGATAACCGTTTGTGGTCCAGACCGGAACAGTTACTCTAAGACAGACCACGCTGCTACCTTCATGCGAATCAAGACAGATTATATGGGCAACGACCAGCTCCTGCCAGCCTACAATGTCCAATTCGGCATTGCGGATGAATACATCGCTGTAGCGGATGTAAATCAATACCGTTCAGACATGGATTGCTTCGTTCCCTTACTAGAGAAATTTCATGATACCTACGGATTTTATCCAAAGTATCCCGTTGCTGACGCAGGATATGGTTCATATAACAATTATATGTACTGCGAGCAACACGGAATGGAAAAGTACATGAAATTCACTATGTACAAGAAAGAAACCACGGATGCGAAGTATCGAGATAATCCGTTTCGGGCCGTGAATTTCAAGATTGATGAAGAAGGTACCCTGCGTTGTCCGGCCGGGCAAGCCTTTCATCTGCAATATAGACGAAATGTAAAAGGAAATCAATACGGACGACAGGAAGAAATCTACCGGTGCGAAAATTGCACGGATTGTCCGTATTCCTCCGAGTGTAAAAAGACGGATAAGAACCGGACGATACGAGTTAACCAGGAACTGACTTCTATACATCAAGAAGTTGTGGATAACCTGGAAAGCATTCAAGGAGCGCTTCTTCGTATGAATCGCTCGATTCAATCCGAAGGTACTTTTGGGATCATGAAAAATAACCGCTGGTACAAAAGAATCGTTCGAAAAGGGATGAAACAGGTACGTTTAGAGATTTTCCTGGTTTCAATCGGGCACAATCTTTATAAATACCACAATAAAAGACTACGTTTGAAGAAAGCCGCATAAACTGTAGAAAAGCAGTTTTTATGGGGAAAGGGGTCGTATGCCCTTTTTTCAGTAATTGCCTGCTTGCTACCTAAAGATGCATAGAAAAAGAGGCTGTGGACAAAATGATTGCTCATTTTGTCACAGCCCCTTTATCATGCCGTTAAAGCTTTATGTGGCTATTGCAGGTGGTCAATTTTCTGGCAGAGCTCGATTACCGCCTTGAGCTCGGACGAAATATATTTATTCTTGTGATGGACGATGTTAAAGGTCCGGTGAAAAGCGACGCCCGGCAGCCTAAAGGTGCAGAGCTCGCCACGGGCCAATTCGGTGCGGACGGCACGCTGGGAGATAACGCTGATGCCAAGGTCTGCGGCAACGGCTTTTTTTATGCTTTCTGCATTGTTATAGACTCCGGCGATGGAGAAACGGAGCTTTTGCTCCTGCATGACTTGCTCGAACAGATCGCGGGTGCCGCTGCCGGCTTCACGGACAAAGAATTTACAGCGGTCAAGATCTGCAGCAACGACTTTTTTCTGCGTTGACAGAACGCTTTGGGGAGCGGCGATAAAGATCAGTTCATCCTGCATAAAGGGTGAGCTGATCAGGTATTCCGATTGGACGGTGCCTTCAATGAGGGCCAGATCAAGCTCGTCGCGCAACAGCATGGTTTCAAGTTCAGCCGTATTATGGATCTCGGAGAAGATTTCCTGCTGGGGATTGGCTCGCTGCAGCAGCTGCAGCAGATCGACGAGGACGGACTCGCCAATGGTGACGCTGGCGCCGAGGCGCAGCCGGCATAGAAGTCCGAAACTGCGCATGGCGGTTTCCGTCTGCTGGTTTAAATTGACGATGTGACGGGCATAAGTTGCCAAGCGCCGCCCGGCTTCGGTTATAAACAGCCTCCGTCCGAGGCGTTCAAACAGCAGTGTCTGATAATGTTCTTCGAGTTCCTGCACGGCCAGACTGACAGAGGGTTGAGTCATATGAAGTCTGCCTGCTGCCTTAGTCATGTTGTTTTCGTCGCAGACACAGAGAAAAATATTCAAATGCCGTAAAGTCATAGGGACCTCCTTATATATATTTGCTTATTGTTTTTATTGAATTATACTATTTTACATATACTTGAGCAAGTGTTACACTACAAACAGAAAAAGGAGTGATCGTTTAATTATGAAACAAAGTTATATTAAGGGGATATTATATGCCCTGCTCTTTGCTGTTCCCGCCTATTTTCTCGGGCAGCGTTTTCCGATTATCGGCGGACCTGTCTTTGGGATTTTGCTGGGGCTGCTGGCCGCCGGTCTTCGGCGTCCGGAAAGTTTTGAGGGCGGAATAAAATTTACTGGAAAAAAAATTCTGCAGTATTCCATTATTCTGCTTGGCTTTGAAATGAATCTGTTTCAGGTCCTTGCGGTGGGGTCCGCTTCGTTTTCAGTGATGATCTTTACGCTGCTGTCAGCGTTTTCTGTTGCCTATATCGGCGGGCGGTTTTTGAAGCTTGAGCGCGATACAGCGGTTTTGATCGGAGCGGGAACGGCCATTTGCGGCGGTTCGGCGATTGCGGCGGTGGCCCCGGTTATTGGGGCGAAGGACAAGGACATAGCCTTTTCCATTTCGACGATTTTTCTGTTCAATGTCATCGCGGTATTTATTTTTCCATTTCTCGGTCATCTGTGGGGTTTATCGGATATGGGATTTGGCATGTGGGCCGGAACGGCAATCAATGACACCTCATCTGTTGTGGCAGCGGGCTATTCCTATAGTGCAGAAGCCGGCAGCTATGCAACGATTGTGAAGCTTACGCGGGCACTGATGATTGTACCGGTCTGTCTGGTATTTGCTTTTTTGACGGCCCGTCGAGAAAGCCGGCAGGGCGGATTTTCGCTGGGGAAAATTTTCCCGTGGTTTATTTTGTGGTTTGTAGTGGCCTCTGTTGTCAATACGGCCGGCGTACTGCCGGCGGAGCTGTCGGGAACTTTGGGCAGCCTTGGTAAATTTGCTATCATTCTTGCGATGAGTGCGATTGGGCTGAATACAAATCTGAAATCCCTGGTTAAAAACGGCTTGCGGCCAATCCTGCTGGGACTGCTCTGCTGGTTTGTCGTAGCGGCCGTATCGCTGATCGTTCAACATATCATCGGCCTTGTTTAGACGGAGAAACTGATAAAAAACAGCCCTTCGGGGCTGCTTTTGTGCTTTTTGTCATCAGTGTTTTGCGGCAAATCCGTTATAATGAAGTCTGTAGCTATATAAAATAACAGCGGATAAAGGAGCGGGCGGTGAACAGAAGAATTAGGCAGGAGAGAAAAGCAATTGAGAAAATGATCGGTATGTATTGCCGGGGGAAACATCAGACGAAAAAAGGACTTTGCCTGGCCTGCCAGTTGCTGCTGGCATATGCACAGCAGCGGCTGAGAACATGTTTTTTTGGCGGAGGGAAACCCGTATGTGCTAGATGCCCGATTCATTGCTACGCCCCGGAGCAGCGACGGGAAATTGCCGAGGTCATGCGTTATGCCGGGCCACGGCTCCTTTTTCGGGACCCGTGGGCTGCTTTGTTGCATCTGCTCCATACCTGCCGGCGCGTGCCGCAGCTGCCAAGGACAAGAAAATAACAATCTGAAGCACAAAAGAAAAACAGCAGTCTCATGAATGAGGCTGCTGCTTTTCTTTTGGTGTTAAATCAGGTTATGGATCTGTATCTTAAAACCGCAGTGGTTGGTCCACGGTTTTAATCAGTATTTATAGTCTTCGACTTCGACTTTGTCACTTGCTTGATATGGAGCCAGTGTCGAGACCATTTTCATCTGGGCCTTGGAATTGTTGATGCAGTAATGAACTTCGCCCGGTTCAATGTGGATGAACTGGCCGGCCGTAAGATGGTTGACTTTGCCATCGACGACAATGTCGATTTCACCTTCGGTAATGTAGAAATTTTCTTCCATTACATTGTGATAGTGAGCCGTGAAATCCTGTCCGGCCTGAAATTGGACCAGGGCAAAATTCATGCGTGGTCCTTTCATCAGGTATTTTGGGCCGCTGTCGCCAAAGCGATATTCCTCGTTCTTTTCATCAATGATGTACATATTGTTTGCCTCCTCAAAGTTTTTAAAGTCCGGGAGCCCGCCAAAGGCTCCTGGTGATGTTTTGCTGGCACAATACCAGCTGGGCTTTATACATTTTTCGCCATGGATCGTAAATTTTCTGATAGATGGCATGGTTTTCGGGATTCGGCAGATAGGTTTTATCCCAGACAATCAGTTTTTCTGCGGCTTCATCAATGCTGCGGTAGATGCCAGCGCCGAAACCGGCGAGAATAGCTGCGCCCAGGCCGGTAGCCTCTTTGACGACGGGGACGCGGACGGCAAGGCCGGTAACGTCGCTGAGAATCTGACACCACAGCGGACTTTTGGCGGCACCGCCAGCAAAGACGATGCTGTCAGGCATTTTGCCGGTAAAGTCCTGCACCATTTCCATATTGCCTTTTGTCACCATGGCCGCATTTTCGAGAATTGAACGGTAGAAGGTATAACGGTTGAATTTCTTGGCATCGAGATCAAAGTTAGTGAAGGTGGGGGCCGCATGTTGCCAGGAGATGAAGTCCATGACATCGGAAAAAGCACACATCATGCCGTAGCTCCCTGGAGGAATGGCAGCGGCTTTTTCATTCATGATATCGTAGACATCACAGCCGCGCACCGCGGCTTCCTGCAGCTCGAGCTGACAGAAGGCATCCCGGTACCAACGCATTACGAGTCCCGGCTTAAAGGCCAGAGCCTCATATTGCCAGATCCCCGGCACTGCATGGCAGTTTACCCGGACCCGGCAGTCTGGGTCGGTTTTTGGCTGGTCACTGTTTAATTCATATTGCCAGAAGCTGCCACCGAAGACGGCGGCCTCGTTTGGTCTGACGACACCGACGCCGATACAGCCCAGCTGCGCATCGCCGCCCCCGGCAACCACCGTTGTCCCGGCAGCCAGTCCGGTTTGGGCAGCTCCGTCGGCACTTACCGGACCGATGACAGAGCCGCATTCGGCGTGAAGCGGGAAGATATCGTCTTTGAGACCGCATTTTTTCATGATGGCTGGATTCCAGTGGCGGTCTTTCAGGTTCATGATGCCGGTGGTGGAGCCGTTACTGGGCTCTACCGCCAAAATTCCGGTCAGCTTGTAAATGAGCCAGTCGTTGAACATGCCGATGCGATGCGTCTGTTCATAAATTTCTGGTAGCTTGTTTTTTACCCAGAGAATGCGCGGCAGCGCATCGAGGGCAAAGGTTTGCCCCGATTCCCGGTAGAGCTCACGTTCAAGCTGCGGATGACAAGCGATCAATTCGGCGACTTCCTCTGTTGCGCGGGCATCGACATTGGCGCAGGCCCAAATTTCCTTGCCGGATTTGTCATAGAGAACAATGCCCTCACGCATACAGGTGGTTGATATGGCAGCAATGGATTGCGGCGGGATTTTTGTCTTGTCGATAACGCCCCGAATGCATTGACAGACCATCTGCCAGTTGGCTTGCCAGTCAAAGTCCATGCTGCCGGGCCAGCGGGGATCCTCGCGATGAGACCATTCCAGCTGCTGGCAGCCCAGCTGATGACCGTTTAAATCAAAGAGCAGCGCCCGGATGCTCCCGGTACCGGCATCGATTGCCATTAAATATTTTTCCATAGTATGACACCTCCAGATAATAACTGAATATTAACAAAGTAGAGAGTTTTACAAAAAATGGAATGCTTTACCTGGCGGTAAAGTCAGGCGTTTTGTCTGTCGAGCAGTTTGCGGGCCGTATCCTCGTCGGTAATGAGAATGTCGATGTAGCCGCCATGCAGCACGGCCTTGATGGCCTCGACTTTATCTTCTCCGGCGGCGACACCGATGACGTTTTTCAAGCTGCGCAGGGTATCGAGCGGGGTGGTGATCAGACGTGATTCAATCGTTGAATCGACGAGATTGCCATCTTTGTCGATGAAATGACAGAGGATATCCCCGATGGCCCCCTTCATCTTGAGGTAAAGCAGATCGTTATTGCTCAGAATGCCGCTTTTGAGCGTCGTGGCATTTTCACTGACGGAACCGATGCCGATGACGGAAAGTGAGGAAAGCTGCGCCATTCGGGCAATATCTTTGACTGAGGCTTCGTTTTTTATGGCCTCCACGACTTCGCTGGAGGACACTAACAGCGGCGATGGGATCAAGTACAGTTTGGCATTAAAGATGGTTGACATGTTGTTTGGCAGGTAGTAATTAACGCCGCCGGTCAGCGATACGGTGGATATTGGCTGTTCTACCATTGTTGCCAGATTATTCAAAACCCGGCTGGGGGTATCGCCATAGCCGAGGTTTATAAAAGCATTTTCCTTGAGGCGGTTGTTTATATACATGGCAGCGGCCCGGGCAATGTTTTCATTGGTGTTGACATCATCCGGCGGGGTTGAAACAACAAAGGTATCTTTTAATGTATAGGCTTCGGCCAGCTTCCTTTCAAGCTGCATGCGATTGGCTGAATCGTCCTTGATTTTAAATTGAATCGCCCCGGTTGAACGGGCTTTGTTGAGCAATTTGACAACGCGCATCCGCGGAATACCGAGAAAATCAGAGATCTGCTGCTGCGTCATGTTGTCAAAATAGTAGTACCAGACGGCTTTTGACATCAGCACTTCTTCGTAATTATTGTCCATATTATGTGGCCTCCGCTGCTGTTATAGTAAATCTGAACTGCGGCTGCAGCCGTCGAGAGGAAAACACCCTCTGCTGACAGTTACATTTGTTCTTTGAAAAAACATATGATTTATAATATATCTGATTATATCAATAGAATATTTTTGTGTCAATATTGAAATTATTGAATAAAAACATGATAATTCCTTATAAAAATAGGATTTTTAGCCTTGGGTTGCTGCCAAAAGAAATAAAATGAGAAAAATTAGAAAATGGTAAATTTTTGTTATAAATGTATCAAAAGATTATTGACAAAACATTTGATGTGGGATAATATGATTACAATAGCGGAATAAACAAAAAATTCAATATATAAAAAAGATTATCGACAGGATTGCGAGGGTCGGATTATGGTGGAAGATATTTTAGATAAGAAAATAGCAAGTCCCCAGCGTACGCTTCTTTCCGTACACGGTATTCATAAATCCTTTGCCAAAAACCAGGTACTCAAGGGTATTGAAATGGAGGTGCGTGAAGGAGAGGTACTTGCTTTGATCGGTGGCAACGGTGCCGGCAAGAGCACTTTGATGAAGATCATCATGTGCATTTATCGTCAGGATCAGGGGGAAATCTGCATCAGTGGCAAGACGGTAGCCAATTCGAAACCGCTGGATGCACTGGAACATGGGCTCTATCTTGTGCCGCAGGAACCTATGCTGTTTCCGAATATGACGGTTGAAGAGAATATCGTCGTCGGCTTTAAGGAAAAGCCGGGGCTGTTACATAAGCGGCTTGTCGAGCTCCTCGACCGGCTGGGGTGGGAAATGGACTTGAAGCGTAAGGCTCTGACACTGTCGATCGCCGAGCAGCAGCTAGTGGAACTTTTACGCGGCTTGTTGCGCAATGCGAAGCTGTTGATTCTTGATGAGCCGACGAGTGCGCTGACATTTAATGAAGTTCAGTCGCTGTTTAAGATTATCGAGGATCTTAAGAAAAAAAATATCGGCATCATCTATATTACGCATCGACTGGAAGAGGTTTTTGAAATTGCGACCGATGTGGCGATCATGCGTGACGGAGTGATTACACTCAACGGACCGGTCACTGCTTTTACTCGCGAAATGCTGGTGCAGGGGCTGTTGCCGCCGGATGTAAAAGAAAATAAGGCGGCGTTTAGCAGTCGTTTGCCGGATTATAACAATTTGCCGCCGATTTTCAGCCTTAAGGAGTTTTCTGGTTATGGATTTAAAAACATCAGCTTTGATGTGTATCCAGGTGAGATTTTAGGGCTTGCCGGGGTGGTCGGGGCCGGGAGGACGGAACTGGCGACGACAATTTTTGGCCGTGACCGTGTTCTTGGTGGGTGCGTTTACCTCGACGGGGAGGATATAACCGGACTACCGACAGCGCGCGTTATTGAGAAGGGCATCAACTACGTGCCGGAGGACCGGCGGCAGGATGGGATTTTTCGGATCGGTGATATCGGCTTGAATATATCCTGTGGGGCATTAAAGAAACTCAGCCGCTTCTTTATGGATTTTAAGGCAGAGCGGGAAATCACCCAAAAATATATCCGCGATCTGCATATCAAGGTGACCGGGCAGGAGCAATTGATCGGCAGCCTGTCCGGAGGGAATCAGCAAAAGGTCGTCATTGCCAGGATTCTGGCGACGCATCCGAAATTGATCATTCTCGATGAACCAACCCGCGGCATTGATGCTTCAGCGCGTGGCGATGTATATGCCATCATCAACCAGCTCAAGGAAAAAGGTTTTTCGGTACTATTGATTTCTTCGGATATGGAGGAAATCATCGAACTGTCCGACCGGGTGATCACCATGTTTCAGGGATCGGTCAATCATACCTTTCAGAAAGCGGATATCAGTGAGACAAACTTAATGAGTGCCGCTTTTAATGTATACGAAGGCAAAGAGGGGTGAGCAGCATGGAAATCATTAAACGCTTTATCAATAGAAGAGAAGCGACGTCAATTATTTTCCTGCTCGTGTTGTTTGCGGCTGTTGGCATGGTCAATCCGACATTTCTCGAAGCAGACAACATTATGCTCTGCCTGAACGGCGCCGCGGTTTATACAATTTGTGCAATTGGCATGGCATTTGTGATCTTCACCGGGGAAATTGACGCTTCGATCGGAGCGACGCTGGGGCTTTCGGCGGCCGTCGCAGCAACGATGGTGCGTGATGGATCAGGCTTTATGGCAGCTGTGGTAGTGGCTGTGGTGATCGGCATTATTATCGGGCTGATCAATGGAATTGGCGTGGCGGTGCTCAAGGTGCCATCCATTATTATGACAATTGGCGTCTGCAGTATTGTGCGTGGGCTCTCTTATGTTTACACGGGGGGGCCTGGGTGGAAAATGTGCCCAAAGAATTTAAAGATCTGTCGCAGCTGGGCCTTGGGGGATTATCCTGGATGTACATCGGCACTATCCTTGTGATGCTGGCAGTGTACCTGTTTGTCACAAAAACGAAGCATGGAAAATACTTTCATACGGTCGGCGATAATGCCGAAGGGGCTACACATTTGGGGATTCCGGTAAATAAAACCCGGTTGATCAGTTTTGTGATCTGTGCGGTTTGTGCCTCTTTGGCAGCGGTTGTCTTTGTCAGCCGTATCGGCTTTGTAACACCGACCTCAGGTAATGGCTATGAAATGAAAGCGATTGCGGCCTGCGTCATCGGGGGCATAAGCCTATCGGGCGGCATTGGCAATGTGATCGGGGCGACCTTCGGAGCACTGATCATGGCATCCATCAGCCGCATTCTGGTGTTTTTGGGATTCTCTTCAAATTATGATAATACAATTACCGGTATTTTACTGATTACAATCGTCGTCTTTGATGCTATTATGCAGCATCGCAATGCGGAACGTGCCCGCCGTGAACGGTTGGCGGCAAGGACGGAAGAGGTTGTCGAAAGCAAAATGGCAGGAGGGAATATATGATGAAAAAATTCTGTTCGAAATTTGAGTTCCGCTGGGAATATTTCCTCATCCTGTTTATTTTGTTGGAAGTGCTTGTGTTTGGCATGATGAATTCTAAATTTCTGATGCCGCGGGTACTGTTTGGCAGTTTCAATGATTTCATTTCTATCTGCATCATCGCGGTATTTATGTGCTTTGTGTTCATTACCGGCGGTATTGACCTGCAGGCGGGGTCGATTGTCGGCTTGACCTCGATTATCATCGGTGTTCTCTGGAAGAGTTTTGAGGTTAATATTATTGTCGCCTGCTTGATTGCACTGGTGGTTGCCTGTCTGTGCGGGGCCTTGAGTGGTTTTTTTATCGCGTATACCGATGTGCAGCCGATGGTCATTACTTTGGGGGGGTCATTTTTATACTCAGGTCTGGCAATTGCGGTTTCCAATATGTCAAATACGGCGGCATATCTGGGGATTAGCGGTTTTCCGGAATACTTTACATCTTTTACAAAATTGCGGTTCTTTGGGGTACTGCCGGCGCAGGTCTTGATTTTTATCGCACTGACAGCTGTTGCCTATGTGATTTTACATCGTACCAAGTATGGCCGTATGGTTTTTCTTTGCGGTATCAATCGCCGGGCAGCTGAATTTTCCGGTATTAACACAAAACGCATTATTCTGAGCACCTATGTCTTTTCCGGCATGGCGGCGGCCTTTGCCGGGATTATCATGACGAGTTATCTTGGGTCATCAAAATCGGATTTTGGCAGTGATCTGACGATGCCGATCATCACGGCCGTTGTTCTCGGAGGGACTTCGATTCTTGGTGGCAAGGGCACGGTCGTCGGGTCGGCGCTGGCGGCGGTTGTCATTGGAATCATGCGCTTTGGTTTGTCAATGAATGGGGTTTCTAATCAGTATCTCGATATTCCGGTTGGCATCATGCTGGTCGTCGTCGTGGCAGCAAGCACCTTCTCCCAAAATGAGAAAATTAGTGCTTTTTTTCAGCGGCATCTGCGACTCAAACAAAAAGCGGCAAGCAAATAACCGGACGACTATCATTGTATACAGGCGGAATATCCGCGTCTGCATAAAATAAAATAAAATTCAAGAGGGGGATTTATCATGAAGAAAAAAGCTCTGGCGTTGGCACTTCTCGGAGCAATGGTACTTACCACATTCACCGGCTGCGGTTCGACAACAAAGACCGCGTCAAATGACGGAGGCGGCAAGGGAGATACTACTGTAACCTTTATTCCTAAAGTTACTGGCAACGCATTTTTTGAATCAGCGAATAAAGGCGCACAAAAATATGCGGAAAAATGGGGCTTTAAGGTGAAGTATGAAGGCGATGCAACGGCTTCGGCTTCATCACAGGTTTCAGTAATCAACAAAGCCGTACAGCAGGGAACAAATGCAATCTGCCTGTCTTCGGTTGATGCTGCCGGGGTAAAGGATGCCCTTAAAGCTGCGGCTGCTGCCGGAGTCACGGTCACGACCTGGGATTCGGATGTAGATCCTTCCGTCAGAAAAATTATGGTATCACAGGGAACTCCGGAGCAGCTCGGACAGATGCTCGTCCAGATGAGCTGTGATTCCTTGAAGGATCGCGGCAAAGATCCGGCAAAAGACAAAATCAAATATTGCTGGCATTATTCAAATGCCACGGTTACTGACCAGAACTCCTGGCAGGTAGAAGGTGAAAAATACATTAAAGCCAATTATCCTAATTGGGAAAATGTAGCACCGACAAATTATTATTCGAACCAGGATGCAGAGCAGGCGATTTCTGTCGGTGAATCCGTACTGTCGGCTCATCCTGACATTGATGTAATCATCTGCAACGATTCGACGGCACTTCCAGGACAGGCACAGGCTGCACAGAACAAGGGCCTCACCGCTAAAGATGTAACGATCACCGGCTTTGCTTCTCCGAATTCCATGAAACAGTACTGCAAAGATGGGATTTTGACTCGCTGGGGTCTCTGGGATTGCGGCGTTCAAGGCGCAATGGGCTGCTACATGGCATACTATATTGCTTCCGGTCATGACGTAAAGGTCGGAGACAAAGTTGATATTCCTAATATCGGTACAGTGGAAATCATGCCGAACAGCGTACTTGATCCTAAGGCCGATGTTTCTGATCCGACTTCCGGTGTGGTGCTGATTCCGGAAAGAACGGTATTTACAAAAGACAATATGAATAATTACGATTTCTGATAAAAAGCGCAGTGCTTATTATGTCCCCTTTTGTCTGGCGCCTTTGCAAGGGCAAGGGCGTCGGGCTTAAAATACGGGGTGAAGATTTTGCTTTACGGGAAAGAATATTGGAGGGTTTTATCATGGCAGACAAAGACGGCTACAAGGTAGCCAAGGATTATCATACGGATGTACCATTTGCAAATCAAAACGGATTTTACGTAAAGGGAGCAAATGCTTTAGATTGGGGAATGAAAAAGCATCTGGCTAATATATTTGATGAAAAAAGTGGCAATACAGTGATGTTTGCCTTTGATCATGGCTATTTCATGGGCTCGGTCGCAGGACTAGAACGTCTGGATCTGCTGCTGCCGCAGTTGATGCCAAGTGTCGATGTGCTGATGTGTACGCGCGGGGCTCTGCGGACCAGTGTTCCGCCGATGGGAAATACAGCGATCGCCCTGCGTGTTTCCTCGGGATCCTCTATGCTTAACGACGATCTTTCGCACGAGGTGGTGGCGGTTGATATTGAAGATGCTGTTCGCTGCAATGCGGACTGCATGGCCGTGCAGGGATTTATCGGGGCCGATGGCCAGCTTCAGAGCATTGACAATCTGTCGAAGGTAATCAATGCCGGTATTCGGTACAGCATTCCGACGATGGGAGTTGTGGCTGTCGGCAAGGAAATGGAGCGCACCGATCGTTACTTTAAACTGGCCACCCGCATTTTGGCGGAAATTGGGGTAAACATCGTGAAGACTTATTACTGCGAAAACTTTGAAGAAGTTGTCGCTGGTTGCCCGGTGCCGATCGTTGTCGCTGGCGGCAAAAAATTGCCAGAAGATGAGGCTATGACGATGGCCTACCATGCAATTTCCGAAGGCGCGCATGGACTGGATATGGGACGAAATATCTTCCAGAGCCAGCATCCGGTAGCCATGGCCGAAGCGATTCGCAAGATTGTGCACGAAAAAGCGACGGATAAGGAAGCCTATGCGTTTTATCAGGATGCCATCCATCGCTGATTGCTATACTTCGATATTGAAAATAGACGGTCTGTGCTGATATTTATCGGCGCAGGCCGTCTATTTTATTGATGAATTGGTAAAAACCTATACCCTGCTTAAATATAGGTGGATTGGATGGATAAATTTAAAAATAAAGGAATAAAAAGGATTTTAGTAGATTGTGTTGAAGTTATCAAACTGGTAAATTAGTTAAACGGTTAAAAAATAAGTATTATATCTGAATTCATGAGATAATATTTACTGGAATTAGGATGTATATAAAAGAAATGACATTAGGCAAAATATAGGATGGGGAAGGATGTAAATTAATGGATGAACAATATTGTTCAAAGTGTGGAAGTAAAATAACAGAATGCGAGGCTAAGTTTTGCCCGAATTGTGGCGGCTCTATTATTGAGGAAAAGCAGCCGGTTGCGAAGCCTTATGAATCTGCGCAAGTGGACTGTGATTTTAAATCGAGCGACACCGTAAGGCTGTCGAAAAAAATTGACATGTATCTGGGAAAGTATGTTTCTGGTGACAAGAAATATCGCCTAATAGAAATGTTTGGCACCTTTTCCGGCCGCTTAAACAGAAAACGATATTTTGGCCGCTCACTCCTGTTGGGGGCAGCGACAGCAGTTATTTATATAGTGGGAATACTTATTATTGGAATCTGTTCCGTTTTAAGTAATACCCTGGCTGCTATGGTAGCAGTATTTTTGGCTGTACTTATGATGGTAATGGTAATGCTGGTGCATATTTCTTTGGGCGCAAGACGTTGTCATGATTTAGATAAAAGTGGCTGGCTCTATATAGCGGTCATGATCCCTTTTCTTGGGGCTTTGGTTGCGTTGTATCTGTTGTTTGCCAAGGGAACCGAAGGGAACAATAAATATGGGGAGGATATTTCAGAGACAGAGGGTTGGTGATTTATCGGAAATAAGTAAAGGAGGAATTATGATATGCGGGCGGTAGTGACAAGGGTGTCTGAGGCTTCGGTGAGTATTGAGGGAGTTATTAAAGGGGAAATCGGTCAGGGATTTTTGATTTTGCTGGGTGTTGGCCCGGCGGATACGGAAAAGGAGGCTGCCTGGCTGGCGGCAAAGATCTGCAATCTGCGGGTATTCAGTGATTCGGCCGGCAAGATGAATCTCGATCTGGCCGCGGTCGGAGGAAGTCTGCTCGTGGTTTCACAGTTCACCTTGTTTGCCGATCTGAAAAGCCGGCGTCCGGGATTTTCTGGGGCAGCGAAACCCGATTTGGCCGTGAAACTGTATGAATTTTTTATGGCAGCGTGCCATCGGTTAGGTTTTGCCGTGGAACATGGAGAATTTGGGGCTGACATGCAGGTGAGCTCTGTTAATGATGGCCCGGTGACGTTATGCTTTGATACAGCAGCCCCATGAAGGAGCTGCTGCTTTATTAATTAACGGAAAAGTCACAATATTTATTCTTTAGGCAGGATTTTATGTTGCGCTGAGGAAATAAATATTATGACTTGTATTTTTATTGCCAGGGAATGGAATATACGCCCATAGGTTGAAGCTGTGCTTCTGACAGAGAGGATGAAATAATATGAAATCGCCTTTTCTGGAACTGAGAAAATTCGTGGCCCCGGAATTCGTTTTCGGGGTGGGAGCCCGCCATCTGATCAGCCGCTATTTGTTGAATTTTGGAGCCCGCAAGGTCATGCTTGTCAGTGATGATGTTTTATATGATAAAACGCCCTGGGTGCGCGAGCTTGAAGAAAATTTGAAGAGTGCCGGCATAGAATACGTGCTGTTTCTGCAGGTAAGTCCTAATCCGCGCTCAAAGGAGGTTATGGCCGGTGCGGCGCTGTTTACCAAGGAGCAGTGCAAGGGAATTGTTGCCCTTGGCGGTGGCAGTGTGATGGATTGTGCGAAGGGGATTGGAATTGTCTGCGCCAATGGTGGCAATATTGTTGACTTTGAAGGAGTTGACAAGATCCCGCATGCGATGCCGCTGCTTGTTTGTTTGCCGACGACCAGCGGCAGTGCATCGGAGGTATCACAGTTTTCTATTATTCTAAATGAGGCCAAAAAGTGCAAAATTGCAATTGTCAGTAAGGCCGTCGTTCCCGACACCGCGCTGCTTGATCCAGAGGTGACTGCGACGATGGATCCATATTTGACTGCCTGTTCGGGTATGGATGCCCTGACGCATGCAATCGAGGCCTTTGTATCAAATGCGAGTTCGCCGTTTACGGATGTTCATGCCAAAGAGGCAATCCGGCTGATTTGGGGGGCGCTGCCCCGGGTTGCAGCAGATCCAACGGATCTGATTGCCCGGGCGGAGATGATGCTCGGTAGCCTGCAGGCAGGGCTGGCTTTTTCCAATGCCATTTTGGGGGCAACGCATGCGATGGCACACAGCCTCGGCGGGTTTTTTGATCTGGCCCATGGCGAGTGCAATGCGATTTTGCTCGGACCGGTGGTCGAATATAATTATTCAGCAGAACCGGAAAAATTTGCCGAGATTGGCGATATCATCGGCTGTGACGTAAAGGGAAAAGCAACAGCGGCTGCAGGGAGCGAATTGTGCCGGCATATTGAAGCTTTTCGCCGTCGGGTTGGCGTTGGCAAGACGCTGACAGAACTCGGAGTCAGCCGGAGCGATATTGCAAAACTGGTGGGGGCGGCGCTGCAGGATGCGTGTATGGCGACAAATCCCAAATCAATGGTGGATAAGGACGTGATGGCAGTCTATGAGCAAGCCTTATGATGAACAGGAAAAGAGTTTTGATCGCGATTTACTGATCGGATTTGGCAGTTCTTCTGCCCGCAAGAGCTATTATCCGGAATTGCAGCAGCGGATTGTCGAATTGGAAAAAGCCCAGCTATCGCTGCAGCAAAGTGAACAGCGTTACCGGCTGGCGGTTGAGGTCTCGAGCGATGCGATCTGGGACTGGGACATTGTCCGGGATATCTGGATGATATCAACGCCCTGGGCGAAAAAACTGGGTCTGGTGCCGCTTGATTCGCCGCATCAGGAATCGTTGATTGAAGTCGGGAATCTGGCCCGGTTATGGAATGAACGCATTCATCCCGATGATTTGCCCGTGCGCCAGCATCTTCTGGAGGAGAATCTCGCGGGAAGGCGCGATGCTTTTGCTGTTGAATACCGTTGCCTTGAGGCCAAAGATCGCTGGATCTGGTTGTCGGCGAAAGGCAAAGTGATTTTTGATCCGGAGGGAAAGCCGCAGCGAATGATTGGTTCCTATTCGGATATCACGACGAGAAAACAGCAGGAGGAACGCATCCGGCATATGGCCTATCATGATGCCCTGACCGATCTGCCTAACCGGGCCAGCCTGCATGAAAAAATGATGGAGTTTATCAGCAGTGACAGGACGCAGGAACGATCTGGCATGATCTTGCTGTTGAATATCGACAATTTTAAAGCGGTCAATGATTCGTTGGGCTATGCCTGCGGTGACAGTCTGCTTATTTCAGTAGCGGAGCGCCTCAGTGATGAATTGCCAGAAGCATCTATGATAACGCGCATTGGGGCCGATGAATTCTGCCTGCTCTGCCTTGATATGCAGCCGGAGCATGTCAGCCTTTGGGCGGAACGGGTCTTGGCCTTGTTTACCCGGCCGGTAAATGCCTGTGGCAATCAATTTTTTATCACAATCAGTATCGGCATCGTGGTTTTTTCCGGGGAGGATTCTGTCGACCGGATTCTTGGCAATGCCAATACCGCTTTGCAGTATGCCAAGAAGGCCGGGAAAAAGACATGGAAGGTATTTAAAGCCGAAATGCAGCAGGATGTGGTACATCGCATACAGATGGAGAGCGCACTGCATATGGCCCTGGCGGTGGAACAGTTTACGGTTTATTATCAGCCGCAAATTGATATTGCTTCGGGGCGGATGGTTGGCATGGAAGCCCTGATTCGCTGGGTGCATCCGGAAAAAGGATATATTTCGCCCGCTGAGTTTATTCCGCTGGCCGAGGATACCGGCATGATCGTGCCACTGGGGGAATTTGTCCTGCGGGCCGCCTGTCGTTTTGGTAATTCCTTGCGGCGAAAAGCTGATGGGGAATTGCGGCTGGCGGTCAATATTTCGGTACATCAGCTGATGCAGGATGATTTTATCCAACGATTGCAGCGGATTTTGCGGGAAGAAAACTATCCCCCTGAACTTTTGGAACTGGAGATAACGGAAAGTATTTTAATGGAATCTTTAGAAGAAAATGTTAAAAAATTAAAACAGCTGCGGCAGATGGGTATGCATATTTCTCTCGATGATTTTGGCACAGGCTATTCTTCCCTGACGTACCTGAGCCGGTTGCCGATCGATGTGCTGAAAATTGATAAGTCGTTTGTTCAGGAAGTTGGAATTACGGAGCATGGCGCGGCAATCATTGGCACGATTATCGAACTGGCTCATCAGATCAATATGGCAGTGGTGGCAGAGGGGGTTGAAACTCTGGGCCAGCTTGATTCTATGCGCGAGCTTAATTGTGACTACCTGCAGGGTTATTTGGTCAGCCGCCCACTTTCGGCTCAACAGTTTTTTGATATCTATGAAGAAAATAAAGGGCTGTTTTCGCTTGCCGGCATCACCGCAAAATAGAAGCTTTCAGGATTTAATGGAAAGGGTTTTAAGGGGGAGCAAGTATGCGCATTCAGACGAAAATGACGGCGGTTTTCAGTGGCGTAATAGCTTTACTGATGCTTGTGGCGGCAATGTTTGGTTACTATTTTTTTAAGCAATATCTGACGGAAAAAATTGAAGAGAAAATGGCAACCAGTGTAATTGAACAGGCAAAAATTTTGGATAGCAATTTGCTCAGCAAGCAGAAGTTACTGGAGATAAGCTGGTATAATTTAAATCAGGTCATGAAAAACGGACAGATTTCAGCTGACCTGTTGGCTGGTTATAAACAGGCTGACCCGGAATTGACGGATATGTATTTTGGGTCGGTTACGGGTCGCTTTGTTGATGGCAGTGGCTGGAAACCACCGGCTGACTATGATCCGCGCCAGCGCCCCTGGTATAAGGAAGCGATCGAGGCGGGGGAGATCACAATTACGGCCCCGTACTTTGATCTGGTTGAAAAACAGATGGCACTTGCCATTGCCATGCCGGTTCGCGATGAAAACGCTAAAAATCTATGGTGTGGTGGGGACCGATCTGCCATTGGCCAGGCTACTGGATAAGATAAAGTGGGCAGACATGTATGAGGGGTCCTATGCGTATCTGCTCAATGAAAATGGTATGGTTCTGGCCCATCCGGATCAGTCGCTGGTAAACAAGAATATATTTTCCCTTGATGTTCGTGAAGATCTCAAGGATGCCGTACGTCTTTTGCAGCAGCAGGATCAGGGGATCGCCCGTTATATGTACGGAGAAGCAAGTAAAATCGTTTTTTTTAAGCGGGTTCCGGCACTGCAGGCGACGCTGGCGCTGGCAATTCCTGAAAACATAGTATATGCGCCGCTGGAAAAATTCCGCAATGGGTTTATGCTTGCTGTGATTATTCTCTTGCTGGCGATAACGCTGCTTTCATTTCCGGCTTTTCGCCGCATCAGTGAACCCTTGGAAATTCTTGTCGACCAGGTAAAACGGGTAGGCAGCGGTGACCTGACGGTTTCTGTGGCAAAACCTGGCTATGATGAGCTTGATGAACTGGCTAGCTGTTTCAATGACATGGTGAAAAATTTGCAGGCATCCTTTGTCGAGATCAACCGACAGAGCCGGGAGTCGATTGAACAGGTGCAGTCATTGCAGGAGGCCACAAGCCACCTGATCACAGAAGCGGATTCAATGGAAAAGTTATTTGCGGCAATAACCAAGGATGTTGACCGGATTATCGGCTGCACCTATAGCATAATTGCTACTATCGAAGGTGATCGCTGGGTCGTGCAGCAGGGATCGGGGCAGTCGCCACTGCAGCAGGGCGATTCCTTTAAGCTTGAAGAGGGCCTTGTCGGCGAAGTGCTGCGGCGCAATGAAATCGTGTTTGTTCCTCACTATGAACGGTATCGCAATGCGCTGTCATCGCTTCGCGGGAGGAAAGATGCCAGCTATATCGCCCTGCCACTCCAGGTGAACGGACAGGTTGTCGGAGCTCTGTCAGCGGGGTGGGAGGATCTGCTTGACCGAGTTGATGCCAAGCGCGATGTGATTTTGCGCCAGTATGCAAATATAGCGGCCGTGGCCATTGCCAGACTTCAGGATCGCGATGAAATGTATCAGCTGGCCTATGTGGATCCGTTGACAAAACTGCCGAATCGGCTCTGGTTTTATCAGCAGTTGCAAAACAATTTGGGAGATAAAGACTTTGCCCGTTATGGGCATCTGTTTTTACTGGATATGGATAATTTGAAGCTGATCAATGATTCACTGGGACATAGCCATGGCGATTATTTTATCCGCTATGTGGCGGATGTACTGCGGCAGGAGCAATTGGATAACTCTCTGATCGCGAGGCTGGGCGGCGATGAATTTTGTTTCTGGGTCAGTGATGGCGGTGATCCGGGGAAAATCGCCGCTGCAGTTTTGCAGGCAATTGAGAGTAGCCGCAACGATGGTGAGGAGCTTCGCATAACCGCTAGCATGGGCATTGCTGAATATCCGCGTGATGGCATTACCGTCGAGGAACTGATGCAAAATGCGGATGCGGCATTGTATGAAGCAAAGTACGGCGGAAAAAATATCTGGCGGATGTGCAGCAAGGAACTATTGCTGCAGAACAAAGAAAATCTGTTTTTGTCAAATGCGCTGCGCGGTGCAATCGACGGCAATGAGCTCACACTTGTCTTTCAGCCGATCGTAGCCATGGATCGGAGCCTTATTGGCTTTGAATCCTTGCTGCGCTGGAAAAATGATGTGCATGGCGCGGTTTCTCCGGCAAAATTCATTCCCTTGGCGGAGCAATGTGGCATGATGCCGGCAATCGGACGCTGGGTACTTGAGCAGGCCGCATCTTTTGCCCAGGAGTTGCGCCAACAGGGGACGGCGAATATACGGGTGCATGTGAATGTTTCTGTTAAGCAGATGGAGGATGATGATTTTTCTTCCATGGTAGAAAATATTATGCAGCACCAGGCCGGTATGCAGCATCAACTGATTATGGAAGTGACGGAGAGCGTCTTTATGGAATCGATGAACCGGGCGATTGCCAGCCTGAATGATTTGAAGGAGACGGGTTTTTCGATTGCGATGGACGATTTTGGTGAAGGCTTTTCTTCGCTGGCGCAATTGTTGCGACTGCCGTTTGATTCACTGAAAATTTCGCGGACGCTGATCAAAAATCTCGGAGCAGAACAGCGTCATTTGCAGTATATTGCGGCTATTGTTGAGATGATGCATGCTCTTAAGCTCGAAGTTGTAGCCGAAGGCGTGGAAACCGAAGAAGAATGGAAGAGTGTCGGAATCTGCGGCTTTGATCTGGTACAGGGGTACTATATCGCTCGTCCGCTCCGACGTGAAGATGCGCTTGCCTGGGCGCGGCGCAATGACGGACATATATAAATAGAAGGGGCTGTGACTAAAATGAGCAATCATTTTGTCCACAGCCTCTTTTTCTATGCACATTTAGGTAGCAAGCAGGCAATTACTGAAAAAAGGGCATACGAC
>Ga0183099_1000643_pt1 | contig 23587 bp, 22 predicted proteins | sample Biomet1_FD_127788 | JGI IMG/M metagenome (GOLD analysis project Ga0183099, IMG submission 127788) | Microbial communities from bioreactor (seeded with anoxic lake sediment) at LBNL, California, USA - Biofuel metagenome 1 | ecosystem: Engineered > Bioreactor > Anaerobic > Unclassified ...
CGGTAGGCATGGTCGAGTTGTTCGGCGAGCAGTCGTTCTTGGCGTTTGAGTTGTGCGGTTAATTCCCGGCCTTGAGCGGCCAGTGCCAGTTTGAGATAATCGCTATTGCCCATACGGTAGGCATGGTCGAGTTGTTCGGCGAGCAGTCGTTCTTGGCGTTTGAGTTGTGCGGTTAATTCCCGGCCTTGAGCGGCCAGTGCCTCGAGCTGTTTGCGGGTTGCCTTGAGTTTGCGTTGTGATCCCTGCAGACGTTTGGCCAATGCGGTAACCGCGGCTTCATCTTGTTGCAGTTGCTGATGCAGTTGATCGAGGTCTTTTTTTTGCGAGCTGATTTCTTGCTGTTTTTGCTGGATCTGTTCTCGAACCTTGTTCAGGTCCGGATTATCGGCCGCCTGGAGTGACGGCGACAAAAACAACGCGCCGGCCAGAAGGCCGACGCGAGTCAGTAACCTGAGAACATCTTCCATCACCCGCATGGCGCGGATTATTTCAGAATCATCAAAGGCTTGCCAGTCATTTCCGGCGGTACTTCCATGCCCATCAAGGTCAGCATGGTTGGTGCCAGATCGGACAGTTTGCCGCCTTCAACGACCTCGGCTTCACGACCAACATAGATCAGCGGAACCGGCAGGCTGGTATGGGCGGTGTGAGCTTGACCGGTTTCTTCATTCATCATCTGTTCGGCGTTGCCGTGGTCGGCAGTGATCAGACATTCGCCACCCACTCTTTCAGGGCGGCGACGATGCGGCCAATCGCCGTATCAACCGCTTCACAAGCCTTGACGGCAGCATCGAAAATACCGGTGTGGCCGACCATGTCGCCATTCGGGTAGTTACAGATGATGACATCGTAGGTGCCACTCTTGATGGCGGCGACCAGCTTGTCGGTCATTTCACCTGAGCTCATTTCCGGTTGCAGATCATAGGTAGCAACCTTGGGGCTCTGGATCAGTTCGCGGTCTTCACCCGGAAAGCTGGTTTCTTCGCCACCGTTGAAGAAGAAGGTCACATGAGCGTACTTCTCGGTTTCAGAAATGCGCAGTTGTGTCTTGTCGTGCTTGGCCAGCCATTCACCCAGGGTGTTGGTCAGAGCCGTTGGCGGATAGGCACAGGAGGTTTTGATGTCAGCGGCATATTCGGTCAGCATGACGAAGTCGGCCAGTTTAGGCTGCTTGTTACGCACGAAACCGGAGAAGTCGGCATCGACGAAGGTCCGGGTGATTTCACGGGCACGGTCAGCACGGAAGTTCATGAAAATCATGGCATCGCCATCATTCAGGGTGGCCGCTTCGCTGCCGATAACGCTGGCTTTGACGAATTCATCGTTCTCGCCACGTTCGTAGGCTGCTGCCAGAGCAGCGCTACCGCTGGCAAAGTTGGCAAACTCGCTCTTGCCTTCGGTCATCAGGTCATAGGCTTCCTGAACGCGCTCCCAGCGATTGTCACGATCCATGGCATAGTAGCGACCGACCAAAGAGGCGATGCGCCCCTTGCCCAGCTTGGCGAACAGGGCGTCGAAACGCTCGATGGCGACCTGGGCGCAACGGGGTGCTACGTCACGGCCATCCAGGAAGGCGTGCAGATAAATCTGCTCGGCACCACGCTTGGCAGCCAGTTCAACCATGGCGGCAATATGGTCTTCATGGCTATGAACGCCGCCTTCAGACAGCAAGCCCATGATGTGCACGGCTTTGCCTTGGCTGGTCGCGGCATCAACGGCGCGGCACAGAGCTTCATTGTTGAAGAAATCACCATCGCGGATCTCTTTGGTGACGCGAGTCAGTTCCTGGTACACCACACGACCGGCACCAATGTTGACGTGACCCACTTCGGAGTTGCCCATCTGGCCATCTGGCAAACCGACATCCATACCAGAGGCAGAGATCAGGGTGTTGGCATAGGTGGCACACAAGGCGTCGAGATTCGGGGTCTTGGCGGCGGCGACGGCATTGAACTCTTTCTTGGTGCTGTAGCCCCAACCATCCATGATGATCAGTGCCAGTGGCTTCTTGGCGATAGACATTGAGGGAGTCCTCTCTTGAAGTGACAGAAATGGGTAAAGCTTCTGGGCAGCCATATTACAACATCTGCCGAAATAGTCATCTGATCACACATTGCCTGATGATGACTTGACTTGAATAGGCTGCGACCTGACTCCCAGCTTTACCCTCGGTGAGGCTGCTATTCTATCGCCCCCCATGTATACTGCCGGGGTTTTATTTTTAGCGAGTGGACTAGACCCGAAATGCAAGAATATATCGATTTTGTGGGTAGAAACCCCATGCTGGTTGCGGCTTGGTGTGGTTTGTTTGTAGCGCTGATCTACACCTCAGTGCGCGCATTGCTCTCTCCTATCAAGCAGATCGGTAATCGCGAGGCGACACTGCTGATCAACCGGGAAAATGGCATAGTTGTCGATGTCCGGACCCAGGACGAGTTTGCCAAGGGACACATTGTTGACGCAGTTAACATTCTGACCACCCAGATCGAGGCAAATAACCTCTCCCAGATTGAAAAGCATAAAGATGCCCCCACTATTGTGGTGTGCGAGAGCGGCATGCGTGCCCCCGCTGCAGCGACTGCCTTGAGTAAAGCTGGTTTTACCCGAGTGTTTGTCTTGCGTGGTGGTCTGGCTAGTTGGCGCGGCGAAAACCTGCCAGTAACCAAAAAACGTTAATGATTTCATAGCTCTGTATCCAGAACTCATTTTTCACAAGGATTAAGTCAATGGCTGAAGCAGCAAGCAACGAAGTAAAGCAACCTGAATTTCATATCCAACGCGTCTATATCAAGGATGTTTCCTTCGAAGCGCCTAACACCCCGGCCATCTTCCAAAAAGAGTGGCAGCCGGACGTCAAGCTGGACATGGATACCAAGACTGCCGTTCTGGCCGAAGACATCTATGAAGTATGTCTGACTCTGACGGTCACCTGCAGCCTGGGTGATGATGTGGCTTTCCTGTGTGAAGTGAAGCAGGCTGGTATTTTCACCGCTGCCAATCTGGATGCTCCGCAACTGGCCCATTGCCTGGGTTCCTACTGCCCGAACATTCTGTTCCCGTATGCCCGTGAAGCAGTCGCTGCTCTGGTGACCAAGGGTTCATTCCCGCAGCTGAATCTGGCTCCGGTCAACTTTGACGCTTTGTTTGCCGCTCATATGTCCAAGCTGGAAGCGGAACAAGAAGCAGCTGCGAGCCATTAAGCATATGGCACAGGATGTTGTGGTATCTGTCCTGGGGGCGGGGTCTTATGGCACCGCCCTTGCCATTTCTTTGGCGCGTAAAGGGCTGAGGATCCTACTCTGGGGTCATGAGCCTGAGCATATCGCCATGCTTGAAGCGGCACGTTGCAATGAACTATTTTTACCGGACGTGCCTTTTCCGCCAACGCTCGAGTTGACTGCAGATCTTGCGTATGCCGTTCAGGCAAGCAAGACCTTGCTGGTGGTGGTTCCCAGTCATGTCTTCGGCGACGTATTACGTCAAGCCAAGCCTCATCTCGCAGCCGATGCTCGCATCGCCTGGGCGACCAAAGGGTTGGAGCCGGATAGCGGCCGCCTGTTGGGGGATGTTGCCCGGGAAGCATTAGGTGATGCAGTGCCTCTGGCGGTGATTTCTGGCCCTACGTTTGCGCGTGAACTGGCCGCTGGCTTGCCAACCGCGATTTCGGTTGCGGCGACCGATGATGCCTTTGCCGACGAACTGTCCGACCTGATGCATTGCGGTAAGTCGTTTCGGGTGTATACCAATCCGGATTTCATCGGCTTGCAACTAGGCGGCGCGGTGAAGAACGTGATTGCTATCGGCGCTGGACTCTCAGATGGTCTGGGATTTGGCGCCAATGCCCGCACCGCCCTGATTACCCGAGGCCTAGTGGAGTTGCAACGCCTGGGGGTTGCCCTGGGTGCCGATGCCAAAACCTTTATGGGCATGGCCGGGCTAGGGGACTTGGTTCTCACCTGCACCGACAATCAATCGCGTAATCGCCGTTTTGGTCTGGCCTTGGGTGCAGGGAAGAGTATCGAACAAGCCATGGACGAGATCGGCCAGGTGGTGGAAGGATATCGCAATACACGCGAGGTCCATATCCTGGCGGCGCGGCAGGGCATCGAGATGCCTATCTGTGAACAGATTTTTGCCATTCTGTATCAGAACAAGCCGCCGAAAGAGGCTGCGCTAGCGCTGCTCAGTCGCGACAAGAAAGACGAATAGACAAAAGCCCCGCTCGCGGGGCTTTGTTTTATCCAAGCACTGCAGCGTGTCAGTAAAAAGAGTGCTCGCCCCGGTTATGTTCGGTAGCATCGCGAACACCTTTGATTTCACCGGGGAACAGATCCAGAAACTGTTTCTCGATGCCGTCCTTCAGGGTGACATCGATCATGGAGCAGCCATTGCAGCCACCGCCAAATTGCAGGATCGCATAGCCATCGTCGGTAATTTCCAGCAGCGTCACTTTGCCACCGTGTCCAGCCAGGGATGGATTGACCTGAGTGTGAATGACGTACTCGATGCGCTCGATCAGGGGAGCATCGGCATCAACCTTGCGCATCTTGGCATTTGGCGCCTTGAGCGTCAGTTGGGAACCCATCTGGTCGGAAACAAAATCGATGGCCGCCTCTTCCAGAAAGGGAGCGCTCTGGGCGTCGACTAGCGCATCGAAACCGGCAAACGGCAAAACCAGATCTTCGGGCTCTACGGCATCGGGTGGGCAGTATGAAACACCGCACTCGGCATTCGGCGTGCCGGCATTCATTACAAAAACACGAATATTGGTGCCATCAGGCTGCTTTTCCAGCAGTTTGCGGAAATGGGCCTGAGCGGCGTCGGAAATGCTGATCATGGCAGTCCTCTAATCCTGACTAAATAGCTCGGAATTATCATACTCTGCTTGTTTGAGCTCGCCTAGCCTCAAGATCGATGTCGAAGGGTACGACAAATCGCCCAGATCTCGACGCGCTCCACGCCAGCGGCCTTGAGTCGGAGTGTGAGTTGTTCGGCGGTGGCTCCTGTGGTGACCACATCATCGACCACGGCGACATGGCGATAGGATATTGGGTGCAGAGTAAAAGCCTCGCGCAAATTTTTTTGTCGCTGCTGCTTGTTCAGCCGCGCCTGAGCCGGTGTGGCGCGTATGCGCTGCAAGCAGTGGCTATCCACGGGAATGTGTTGGAGCCGACCAATGGCATGGGCCAGTTCTGCCGCTTGGTTATAACCCCGTCGCCATTGTCGCCACCAATGCAACGGCACCGGCAGCAATGCCTCCGGTCGTTCATCCTGCTCGAGACTGGCACTGAACAAGCGTGCCAATAGCACTGCGCATTCAGGGTGGCGTTGGTATTTCAGGCGATGGATCAATTGGCGGTAAGGCGTTTCATAGTCGGCGAGAACGCGCAGCCGATCCCAAGCGGGAGGCTGCTGCAAACAGGCCCCGCAACGGATGCCCGGTTCAGCGAGCGGAAATGCACAATAAGGGCAAGGAAATGGGATGCGCGGTAAATCGGCCTGACATTCATCGCAAATTAGCGGGTGTGTCTGGGAAGATTGTCGGCACAACAAACAGTCACCTAGTAACAGGCGATGAGTGCCAATGGTGCGTAATATCTGAAGCATCCGTTTGATAGGCAGCAACATAGCGATAGCGGCGGCGGTTGGGGGAGAGATTTGAGCAGTGTAGATGATGAAAAAGGGCGCCCGAGGGCGCCCTTGTCAATTTGCCAGCTGTGCTTAGTAGTTGTAAGCACGCTCGCCATGAGAAGTCAGATCCAGACCTTCGCGTTCAGCTTCCACTGGTACACGCAGACCTACCAGCTTGTCGACGATGAAGAAGGCAACCACGGAGACCACACCAGACCAGATGATGGTAGTGACGACACCGATCGCCTGGATTTTAACTTGTGCAGCAATCGAGTAGTCAGGAGTCACGGCATTAGCCACGTAATCCCACACCCCGGTACCACCCAGGTCAGGTGAAGCGAAGACACCGGTCAGCAGCGCACCAATGATACCGCCTACACCGTGCACACCGAAGACATCCAGAGAGTCATCGACATTCAACAGACGCTTCAGGCCATGCACGCCCCACAGGCAGATGACACCTGCGACACCACCAATCACCATGGCGCCAGGAACACCGACGAAGCCACATGCCGGGGTAATCGCAACCAGACCTGCAACTGCACCAGAAATAGCACCCAGCAAGGAAGGCTTACCTTTCAGGCCCCACTCAGCCAGCAGCCAGGTGAAGGTTGCCATTGCCGTTGCTACCCAGGTGTTGACCAAAGCCAGCCCCGCGATCCCGTTGGCTTCCAGTGAAGAGCCAGCATTGAAGCCGAACCAACCTACCCACAGCAAACAGGCGCCAATCATGGACATGGTCAGGCTGTGCGGTGCCATAGATTCGCGACCAAAACCGACACGCTTGCCAACAAAGTAGGCACCCGCGAGGCCAGCAATAGCAGCGTTGATATGCACAACAGTACCGCCTGCAAAATCCAAGGCTCCCTTCTGGAACAACCAGCCTGCAGTGCTACCCGCAGCGGCAGCAGCTTCGGCGCTGGTATAGGCATCCGGACCGGCCCAGTACCACACCATGTGTGCCATCGGCAGGTAAGAGAAGCTGAACCACAGCACCATGAAGATCAGTACAGCAGAGAAGCGGATCCGCTCGGCGAATGCGCCCAGGATCAAACAGCAGGTGATGGCTGCGAATGCGCCCTGGAACACCACATAAATCAACTCAGAAACACCCGCTCCCTTGGAGAACGTGGCCGCAATCGAGTCAGGCGTTACCCCGTTGAGGAATATCTTCGAAAAGTTACCGAAGAAGGCACTCCCCTCAGTGAAGGCAATACTGTAGCCATAACTGACCCACAGAATAGTCGCCAGCCCAAAGACGGCGAATACCTGCATCAGCACCGACAGCATGTTTTTGGTGCGAACCAGGCCACCATAAAACAGAGCCAAACCGGGAACTGACATCAGAATGACGAAAGCAGCAGATACCATCAACCAGGCATTGTCGCCTTTGTTAACAGTAATCACAGGTGCAGCAGGAGCTGCTTCAGCGGCTGGCGCTGCAGCGACTTCAGTTGCAACCTCGGTAGTCGGGGCGGTTTCATCGCTCCATGCCGGACTGGTGAAGCCAAAGGCCCCTACCAGTGCCAGAATTGCAAATAAGCGTTTCATTGTAGGTATCTCCCTGAAAGAATCGTGTCCTGGTATTCGTACAGATAAACTCTGTTGAACTCGGTGGCTGGACAGGATGTCGCGAACCTGAATCATCTATCGCAGGAAACGTGCCAACCTGAAAAACAGTGAAATGGTGCTGTAAATAGCTCGGATAGCGGATTTTTTGTCACTATTCATGCCAGCCCCGCTCCGCTGTGATGCATTCTTACACAGTATTGCTTAATTTTGGTGCATCACACTGGTGCGTTAGCAAAATGTAAAAACTTATTGTTTGTCCACCGTTCAGGAAAGAGAAAATAGAAATGACACTTTATGTCGAACGATTGGGAACTGGGCCCGACTTGGTGCTCTTGCATGGCTGGGGCATGAATGGTGCGGTATTCGATGGCATCAAAACCGAACTCTCGAAACAATTTCGGCTGCATATCATCGACTTGCCTGGGTTTGGCTATAGCGCTGATCTAGGTATCGAAGATCCGGGTCTATCGAGCTGGCTGGATTTGATGCTGAAAGCGCTACCTGAGCGAGCTCATCTACTCGGCTGGTCCTTAGGGGGCATGTTGGCCATCCGATTGGCGTTCTTGTATCCGGAACGGGTGCTGAGCCTGATCACAGTTGCCAGTTCGCCCCGTTTTGTCGCAGAACCAGAGTGGCCAGGGGTAAAACCGGAGGTGCTTACCAGCTTCTCGGCCCAGTTGCAGGCCGATACCCACAAAACCATCGAGCGCTTTCTGGCGATTCAGGCGCTGGGCAGTGCTTCGGCTCGCGATGATGTTCGAATTTTGCGCGAGCGATTACAATCCCGCCCCGCCCCCCTTCATCAGGCATTGCGAATGGGATTATCCCTGTTGCAGGAACTGGATCTCAGAGCGGAACTCACCACCTTGGATATCCCGTCACTGCACCTCTTTGGACGGCTCGACGGACTGGTTCCGGCAAGAGTTCTGGATGTATGGCCTCGTGCTTCAGCGTCCAATGCCGTGCTTCATCTTTTTGTTGATTCCTCCCATGCTCCGTTTATTACTGAAACCGTGGAATTTATACGTGTTGTCAGTGAATTCATTGCTACTCGATCTAGGAATAACCTTCCATATACTGTGGCGCTGGTTAATAATTAAGCGAGGATTGTATGTTCCGGAGGCTTATATGCAAATCACGAATGCATTCAATGCGGGCGTCACTGGCCTTCAGCATTCATTCCAGCAGGTTGATGACAGCAGCCTGAAGTTGGCGCAATTGTCCACCCAACCGGAGAAGATAGACCCGACGACTGAGTTGGTGAATTTACAAGTAGCAGAGCAGAGTGGCCAAGCCTCATCCAAAGTGGTCAAGGCCGCCGATGAGATGATGGGAACTTTGATTGATATTCGCGTATAGCGAGCCCCTGGTTGTTATCCGACTCGACATGACCGAGATATGAACATAGTAGCCAGCTACCCCAACATAGTGCCATTAGCGCTGCAACCTGCGGTGGAGGCCGCTCGTCGCGACACGTTGAAGCGAGAGCTGATTCCTGCGGCGGTGCAAGGGGAAGCATATGCGAAGGAGTCTCCGGTCGGGAGCGAAAAGGATCGAGCCCGCACGAATGATAATCGTCCGGTAGCATATCAGCAGGACGGATCGATTCGTGACCAGGGCTCACAGAACTATGTAACTGCAGTTGATGAGCAGGGGCAGGGTAAGCAGAAGGAACAGGGGCAGCAACGTTCTGGTGACAGTCAAGCGGACCATCAAAAGTCATCCAGTGAGCATGCCGATAGCCAGACTCAAAGCGAGCAAAAGGCTATCAAGGCCCTCGAACAGCGTGATAAAGAGGTGCGCGCTCATGAACAGGCACACCAGGTTACAGGGGGGCGTTATGCTTCAACCCCTGATCTGACAATGGAGAAGGGACCGGACGGTGAGCAGTATGCCATCGGGGGACAGGTAAAAATTGATATATCTCCAGAGTCTACCTCTGAGGCGACTATTCGCAAGATGCAGCAGGTACAAGCAGCAGCCTTGGCCCCTATCGAGCCCTCATCCCAAGACAGGGCAGTTGCTGCAAAAGCGGCGCGGTTGGAAAATGAAGCGCGATCCGAACTGAAACAACAGTCCAGTAATATTGATGGTGGTGACAGTGGTGCAGAACCCGCGACAGCTGTGACGTCAGGTCCTCAATCCTCAAGTTCTGAATCAGCTGTCAGTCGAAGTGGCACACTTAGTCGCAATAATCAGGACACTCTGATGCTGCAGCGCAGTCAGGTGATAGCCAGTCGATACGCACAAGCTTGGCAGGCGCAGGATAGGCCACAGCTCAGCCGTTATGCCTAGAGCATCTGATTGCGGGATGAAAACGGGGAGCCTTGGCTCCCCGTTCTTTTAGTCCCTATTTGCGTTTGGCCTTGGCGAAGGCATCGGCAAATGCATTATTGCTCGGTGCTGCCTGTCGGGCGGCGCGTTCCTCTCGTCTGGGGGATGGATTGCCGGCTCCCGAGGTGCGAGCGTCACGCTGCGCGGGTGCTTTAGGCGCTTGATCCTGCAGGCGCATGGTCAGGGCAATGCGTTTGCGCTCGACATCCACCTCCAGCACCTTCACGCGCACTATGTCCCCGGCTTTCACGACTTCGCGTGGATCCTTGATGAAACGGTCAGTCAGTGCCGAGATATGGACTAGCCCATCCTGATGCACACCAATATCGACAAAGGCACCGAAGTTGGTGACGTTGGTGACGGTGCCCTCCAGCACCATCTCGGGTTGCAGGTCGCGGATGGTTTCCACTCCCTCCCGGAAGGTGGCGGTCTTGAACTCGGGACGTGGATCGCGGCCAGGTTTATCCAGTTCACCAATGATATCGCTGACCGTCGGCACCCCGAACTGCGGATCGGTAAACTCGGCGGGTTTGAGCTCTTTGAGGAGCGGACTGTTACCAATCAGTTCATGCACGGCTTTACCGGTACGCGCCAGGATGCGCTCGACCACCGGATAGGCCTCCGGGTGCACCGATGAGGCATCGAGCGGGTTATCGCCACCCTGAATGCGCAGGAAACCGGCGCATTGTTCAAAGGCTTTGGGGCCGAGGCGACTGACTTTGAGCAGTTGGGCGCGGCTGCGGAATGCCCCCTGTTCGTCACGATGGGCGACGATATTCTGGGCCAGGGTTTTGCTGAGGCCGGAAACCCGCGTCAGCAATGGCACGGATGCGGTATTCACATCGACCCCGACGGCGTTCACGCAATCTTCAACCACGGCATCCAGATTCCGTGCTAATTGGCTTTGGCTGACATCATGTTGATATTGACCGACGCCAATGCTCTTGGGGTCAATCTTGACCAGTTCGGCCAATGGGTCCTGCAGGCGGCGCGCAATCGATACCGCCCCGCGCAGTGAGACATCCAGATCCGGGAATTCCAGCGCCGCCAGCTCGGACGCGGAATACACCGAAGCCCCAGCCTCACTGACCACTACTTTCTGTGCTTGGCACTCGGGGTACTGCTTCAACATCTGGGCTACCAGCTTGTCGGTTTCTCGCGACGCTGTGCCATTGCCAATGCTGATGAGCCCGACATTATGTTTCTGACACAGGGCATAGATGGTCTGAATGGCTCGTTCAACCTGAAGTTTTGGCTCAAACGGGTAAACGGTGTCGGTTGCTACCACCTTGCCGGTGGCATCAACCACCGCGACCTTGACGCCAGTGCGGATCCCCGGATCCAGCCCCATAGTGGCCTTCATTCCCGCGGGGGCTGCCATCAGCAGATCCTTGAGGTTGCTGGCAAAGACGCGGATCGCCTCCGCTTCGGCCAGCTCTCGGAGCCGCCCCAGCAACTCAGTTTCCATCTGGGTCGCTAATTAATTTTCCAGGTCCAGCTGACCACGCTGGCGAGCCAATGGTCTGCTGGGCGGCCCTTGGCTTGAATGCCAACTTGGCTGGCAATCATGGCCTCACAGGGGTGTGCTGTGGATTCGCTTTCGACGCCGATGGCAAGGGCCAGTATCCCTTCGTTGCGTCCGCGCAACATGGCCAAGGTACGATGAGACGGGGTCTTAGCAATCGGCTCCTGGTGTTCAAAATAGTCTTTGAACTTGGCGCCCTCCTGGGCCTTGCCCGCCACCAGTCGGGATTGCAACAGGCCGTACTGCCACAGGTAATTGCGCAGCTTTTCCAGCAGGGTGGCGTTCTCGGCAAAGCGCTCCATCAGGATATAACGAGCACCATCCAGGGCTGCTTTGGTGTCGAGGATCTGTTGCTCCGGGTTCACGTAGGCAAAAGCCTCTTGTTCCGGATTGCGGGTCGGATCGGTAAATAGCAACTCGGCCAGCGGCTCCAGACCCGCTTCAATGGCGATCTGGCCTTTGGTCCGCCGTTTTTGTTTGTAGGGCAGATAGAGATCTTCCAGGCGGGTCTTGGTATCGGCAGCGACAATATCGGCGCGCAACACGGGCGTTAATTTACCCTGTTCGTCGATAGCATGCAGGATGACCTGACGTCGCTCTTCGAGTTCACGTAAATAGCCGAGCCGCTGCTCCAGATTTCGTAGTTGGGTGTCGTCGAGCCCGCCGGTGATCTCTTTACGATAACGGGCAATGAAGGGCACGGTTGCGCCTTCATCGAGCAAGCGAACAGCGGCTTCGATCTGCTCGGGGCGGGCGTGGAGCTCGGTGGCCAGGATATGGGGAATGGATAGCATCGGGATTCTCTTCTGTAGCAACAACGGATCGTATCTGACGGCACACCCGATATCGGGCATCTGTTGTTTTATCGGGGGCTACAGCATAGCTCAGCTTGCCGGGAGCGAACAGCAGAGCAGGAAATGGTGCTGGATTCCGGGATCCCCATGCCAAGCCGGATGCTTAGTGCTTCAAACCCAAGGCCACAGTCGCTATAAAGGAGGCTCGCGTTTCGAGTCTGGATATCATTCTTCAAGTTTGCCCTATGAAAACAAATCTAATCACCCGAGAAGGCTACGAGGCCTTGCAGCAGGAACTTGACCATTTGTGGCGTGAAAAGCGACCGGATGTCACTAAAAAGGTGGCGTGGGCGGCGAGCCTGGGTGACCGCTCAGAGAATGCCGATTACCACTACAACAAGAAACTACTGCGCGAAATCGACCGACGGGTGCGCTATTTGCGCAAGCGGTTGGAAGAGGTCCGGGTCGTGGATTACTCCCCCCAACAGGATGGCAAAGTCTTCTTCGGCGCCTGGGTCGAGATTGAAAATGACGCTGGCGAGAGCCTGTGTTTGCGGATTGTCGGGCCGGATGAAATCTATCAGCGCAAGGATTACATCTCGATTGATTCACCGATGGCGCGCGCCTTGCTGAAGAAATCCGTGGATGATGAGGCGCTGGTGGAAACCCCCAGCGGAAAAAAAAGTTGGTATATCAACCGGATCCGCTATCCCTCCGCCAGAGAGTCCTGACCGGGATTTTGCAGTTCTGTCTAGGCATGTAAGTAATGGCAAGGTATGAAAAACCAAACGGACCTTGCGGTCCGTTTGTCATATGGGACGGATTACAGCTGGATCAAGGGAGTTGAGGTCCTGCCGCAACCAGTCGCTTGCCTTCCTCGTTATCGGTGTAGGGCACAAAGTTTTTGATGAAGCGCCCGGCCAGATCCAGAGCTTTACTTTGCCATTCGGCATCACTGGCATAAGTGTCGCGAGGATCCAGAATATGCGAGTCCACATTGGGTAATTCCAGCGGGATCGCCAGGTTGAATATGGGTAAGGTCTTCATCTCGGCTTGCTCGATGGAACCATCGAGGATGCCGTCGATGATGGCGCGGGTATCCTTGATGGAGATCCGCTTGCCGGTGCCGTTCCAGCCGGTATTGACCAGATAAGCCTGAGCTCCGGCGGCCTCCATGCGCTTGACGAGCTCCTCGCCGTATTTGGTTGGATGCAGCGTCAGGAAGGCTTTGCCGAAACAGGCCGAGAAGGTTGGCTGGGGTTCGGTGATGCCGCGCTCGGTGCCGGCCAGTTTGGCGGTAAAACCGGATAGAAAATGGTACTTGGTTTGCTCCTTGGTCAGTTTGGATACTGGAGGTAACACCCCGAAGGCATCGGCAGTCAGGAAGATGACCTTGGTGGCATGCCCGGCGGCGGATACCGGTTTGACGATATTGTCGATATGGTAAAGCGGGTAAGAGACCCGGGTATTTTCAGTCTTGCTGCCATCATTGAAATCGACAACCCCCTGCTCATCGACGGTGACGTTTTCCAGCAAGGCATCCCGGCGGATGGCATTGTAAATATCCGGCTCGGCTTCCTTACACAGCTTGATGGTTTTGGCATAGCAGCCGCCTTCAAAGTTGAAGACGCCGCTGTCGTCCCAGCCATGTTCATCATCGCCGATCAATGCCCGTTTCGGATCGGTCGATAGTGTAGTTTTACCGGTACCGGAGAGACCGAAGAACACCGCTACATCGCCCTCTTTCCCGACGTTGGCAGAGCAGTGCATGGAGGCAATGCCACGCAGCGGCAACAGGTAGTTCATGACCGAGAACAGGCCCTTCTTCATCTCGCCGCCATACCAGGTGCCGCCGATAACCTGCAGGTTTTCCGTCAGGTTGAAGGCGACAAAGTTCTCGGAGTTGAGTCCCTGTTCTTTCCATTGTGGATTGACGCACTTGGAACCATTCAGCACCACAAAATCGGGTGCAAAGTCGACCAACTCCGCCTCGGTCGGGCGGATAAACATGTTTTTGACAAAATGCGCCTGCCAGGCCACTTCGGTGATGACTCGAACCTTCAATCGGGTATCTGGATTGGCTCCACAGTAGCCATCCACCACAAACAGACGTTTGCCAGAGAGTTCTTCGCCGACCAGTTGCTTTAGATGGGTCCAGACTTCCGGGCTGATCGGTTTGTTATCATTCTTGCCGCCATCGCTCCACCAGACTGTGTCTCGAGTCGTATCGTCCAGCACCAGATATTTATCCTTGGGTGAGCGTCCAGTGAAGACTCCGGTATCCACTTTTACCGCCCCCATCGACGTCACGATACCGCGCTCGAAACCAGTGAGTGCGGGATTCAATTCTTCGATAAACAGTTGTTCATAGGAGGGGTTGCGTACTATCTCGGCTACATCGTGAATGCCGTATTGCTCGAGGCTTAATACATCAGCCAGGGTAGCTTGGTTTGCCATTGTCTTCTCCTGGTGTCGTAGCGGTATGGTCTATCTGGATCTGAGTCTAGACAGCGCTGACAGGGAGAAAAGCGACCCGAGTCAAAGAACCAGGATAGCTAGTGCGCCGGATCGGGCAGGGAGGCCATTGAAGGTTGTGGATACTCCATTGAAATCGTTTCTTTCCAGTGACTTATACTGCACAAATCAAAATAGTCAGATAAATAATGACAATATAAAAGATGTGGATAATGTGCGATACAGCACCAATTTTGTGCGGGATCGGTGATGAAAAAGGAGGCCAACGGCCTCCTGCGGGGAAATGGTTGGGTGTCAGGGGCTAGTGTACCGCGTCGTTACCGCTGGCCCGGTTCTCACTAAATAGTGCCTGGGCATCAATGGCATCAAACAGATAGTGAGTGCCACAGTAGTCACAGTGCATATCGACTTGCCCCTGCTCCTCAATCATGGCCACAACTTCACTTTGACCAAGCTGCAACAGCGCCTGTTCGCAACGCTGGCGGGAGCAGGTACACAGGAAGCGGATGTCCTGAGGATCAAATACGCGGACTTCTTCTTCGTGGTAGAGGCGGTAAAGGATCTCCTCGGCCGGCAAGGTGAACAATTCTTCGTCCTTGATGGTATCCGTCAGTTTGCTGAGATGGTCAAACTGCTCGGCATGTTCCTCGCCACTGGCGGGGAGGGATTGCAACAGCATACCGGCTGCCAGCGGTGCATCGTGAGTACCGCCGGTACGGATCCAGATCCGGGTGGCCAGCTGCTCAGATTGCGCGAAATAGCTTTCCAGCGAGCGGGCCAGGCTGTCGGCCTCCAGCGCAACTATGCCTTGATAGCGTTCGCCCTCCTCCGGGGAGATGGTGATAATCAGCTGGCCATCCCCTACCAGGGCTTTGAGCGTTGGATCGGTTGGCATTTCGCCTTCCCAGCGCGCCACGCCGCGCAGTTGTTGCAGGTGGTCGCCGTTGATCACTGCCAGTCGCACCGGGCCATTGCCTTGCAACTGCACCGTGATGGCGCCTGAAAACTTCAAGGTGGCGGTCAGCAAACTGGTTGCTACCAGCAATTCCCCTAGCAACTGGCGTACCGGCTCCGGATATGTCTGGGCCGCCACCATCTGGTGAAAGGTCTCATCCAGTTGCACCAGTTCGCCGCGGACCTGGTAGTGTTCGAATAGATAGCGATACAGTTGATCCGGTTTTTTCATCATCTCTCTCTATATATATGTCTTGGCTGCGATTATGACTCTGTGTTGCCCTGTTTGAGGCGGACTAATTGACGCCGTTGTTTCTTGTCCGGCCGCTGATCCGGATGCGGGGCGTATAGGCTGTTCAGCCGTCGGGCCTCGGCTTGGCGTTCTCGCTTGATGCGGCTGGCCTCAGTTTCGGCATATAACTGTTGGGCTTCCGGAGCGCCACGCCGTTGTTCGCTAAGCTGCAGTACCGTGACTTCTTTTTCTTCGTCACTCTGCCGCAGGGTGATCAGGGCTCCGAGTTCAAGCACTTTCCCGGGTTTGCTGCGCTGACCATTGTAATGAACCTTACCACCTTCAATCATGGCTCGGGCGATGGCGCGAGTCTTGTAGAAGCGAGCGGCCCACAACCACTTGTCCAGACGCACCTCGGTGCTGGCGGGTTCGGCTTTTGTCATCGAATTGTCTCACCTTGTGTCACTCCGAGCGATTATAACAGAGGATAAGGGCTGGCAGGATTCAGGAATTTGAACTAGCGCGGACTTGGTGGGTTGTCAGCTCTGAGCTGACGGGTGAGAATACCGAGCTCGTTCACAGGGCGAGGATTCTGTCATTTTGGTATTGCGACATCAGGGAATAGGCATGGAACCACGGGATCGTCTTGTTAAATGGCTGGCTGGCTTGCCCATATCCCGATTAAGCCAGGGTGCATTCGGGATATTACTGATCCTCTGTTGCCAGCAGTTGGCCACTCTGACCTGGCAACTGCTGCCTGCGGCCAAGGGGCCATCACAACCCTTGATTCGTCCGACCCTGACGGGGAGCGGTGCGCCACCGGCCGCTAATCCGTTGGATGTGCGCTCTTTGCTGCAGCTGGCGTTGTTTGGTAAAGCAGAGGCGCCCGCAGCCAAGCGTCCGGTCGCTGGCAGTTCGGATCGACAGCAGGCCATGCCGCGTACGCGATTGAATTTGACGTTGACCGGGGTGTTGGCCAGTAATCAGGCCGATCGGTCGATCGCCATCATCATCAATGGCGGCGAAGAGTCGAGTTATGGCATCGGGGATCTGGTGACCGGTACCCAGGCCAGGTTACGGGATATTTTACCGGATCGGGTGATCCTGGATAACCAGGGGCAGGATGAAACCCTGATGCTGGATGGTGAAGAGTTCAAGGCGCTGGGGCAGCAGCAACCGACAGCCCCAGAGGCGAGTGGTGGCACATCCGAGCTGAGCCAATTACGCAACGACCTGGTGAAAAATCCTGGAAAGCTGCTCGATTATGTCAATATTTCCCCGATCATGACGGACGGTAAGATGCAGGGGTATCGCATCAACCCAGGCAAGGATGTTGCCTTCTTTCATCGAATCGGGCTGCAATCCAATGACCTGGCGGTCAGCATCAATGGCTATGACCTGCGCGATAATGGCCAGGCCATGCAAATCATGAATCAATTGTCTTCGATGACCGAGATGAACCTGACGGTGGAGCGTAATGGCCAGCAGCAGGATATCTACATCAAGCTGACGGAATAACCAAAACTGGAGTCACGCAGTTAATGAGTAACAAGGGAATCTCTACGCTACTGGCCTGTATCTTGGCCGCGACCCTGCTGGGCAGTCCGCTTGCCCGGTCGGCCGAGTTTTCTGCCAGTTTCAAAGGAACTGATATTCAAGAGTTCATCAATACGGTCGGCAAGAACCTGAACAAGACCATCATTGTCGACCCCTCGGTGCGTGGCAAAATCAACGTCCGCAGCTATGACCTGCTGAACGACGAGCAGTATTACCAGTTTTTCCTCAGCGTGCTGGATGTCTATGGCTTCTCCGTGGTGACCATGGATAACGGTGTGCTCAAGGTGTTGCGCTCCAATACCGCGAAAACCTCCGGGATCCCGGTGGTGGATGATGCGGCCCCCGGCTCAGGTGACGAAATGGTGACCCGAGTGGTTCCGGTACGTAATGTCTCGGTTCGCGAGTTGGCGCCGCTATTGCGGCAGCTCAATGACAATGCCGGTGGTGGTAACGTGGTGCACTACGAGCCCTCGAACGTACTGTTGATTACCGGTCGTGCCATGGTGGTCAACCGTCTGGTGGATATTGTCCGTCGCGTGGATAAGGTCGGTGACCAGGATGTGGATATTGTGCGGTTGAAGTACGCCTCTGCTGCCGAGATTGTGCGTCTAATCAGTGCGTTGACCAAGGATGACGGCAAAACCAGCATGAGCTCTTTGCTAGCACCGAAAGTGGTGGCTGATGATAGAACCAATTCGGTGGTGGTGTCGGGCGATCCCAAGGCCCGGCAGCGGGTGATGCAGATGATCCGGCAGTTGGACAAGGATCAGCAAAATGACGGCAACACCAAGGTGTACTACCTCAAATACGCCAAGGCCAAGAATCTGGTCGAAGTGCTGACCGGCGTCAGCAAGAGCATTCAGGATAAGAAGCAGGGGAGTGGTCAACAGGCTGCCGCTGCTAGCAAGAAACTGAGCATTGAAGCGGATGAACAAACCAATGCGCTGGTTATCACAGCGCAACCCGATGAGATGCAGGAGCTGGAGAAGGTGATCTCCCGTCTGGATATTCGTCGAGCCCAGGTTCTGGTCGAAGCAATCATTGTGGAAGTGGCCAACGGTAACGAAGCACAACTGGGCGTGCAGTGGGGTAATACCAATGCGGGTATGGTGCAGTTTGCGGATAGCACGACATCCCCCCTTCCGGTTAGTACCTTTGTTGATGCCATGGGTTCAAGTGATACCAGTGATGATAGCAAGAGTGCGCTGGCCAGCGTGTCGGGTGCAGCGTTGGGTTTCTATCACGGCGACTGGTTTGCCTTGCTGACAGCCCTGCAGACCGATTCCAAGAGTGATGTGTTGGCGACTCCGAGTCTGTCGACCATGGATAACCAAGAGGCCGAGTTTAATGTGGGTCAGGAAGTGCCGGTATTAACCGGCTCCCAGACTTCGACCGACAGCTCCACTGTCTATAGCACCGTAGAGCGCAAGACGGTTGGCACCAAGCTAAAATTCAAACCTCAGATCAACGAAGGCGATTCTGTGCTGCTGGAGATCGAACAGGAAGTTTCCAGCGTCGATAGCACCAGCGCCAATAGTAGTCTCGGCTCGACCTTTAACCTGCGCACTATCAAGAATACGGTATTGGTCAAGAGTGGCGAGACTGTGGTGCTCGGTGGTTTGCTGGATGAAAAAACTAACGAAGTCGTCTCCAAGGTGCCATTGCTGGGGGATATTCCGGTGTTGGGTGAGCTGTTCAAGTCCACCAGTACCGATAAGACCAAACGTAACCTGATGGTGTTTATCCGTCCGGTGATTCTGCGGGATCCGGTGACCTATTCTGGCATCTCCAACGCCAAATACAGTATGTTCCGTGCCGAACAGCTGGATCGGGCCAGTAAAGGCTTGCGTCTGATGCCCGATGAGCTGACGACTCCGGTCATTCCTGTCTATGGTTCTGACTCCACGGTTTCGCCTGAATTGCAAAAAGAGATCGAGCAATATCGCGCCAAACAGGCAGAAGCTGCTGCGGCGGGTCGTGCTGCGATCCAGAGCCAGTGAGGGAGGTGCCGGTGTTGGAGCAGTCACAGGAGGTTCTCGGCGTCGAGTCACAGGCTGAATATGGTGATGGCGTGCGCCTGCACTTTGCGTTTGCCCGCGATCGCGGTGTCATTCTCGAGGGGCAGGAGGGCGAGTTGCGCCTGCTGTGTCGGCCAGGTGTATCACCGGAGACTCTGCTCGAGGTGCGCCGGGTCGCCGGAGCGCCGTTCCGGGTCGAGTTTCTCGAGACGGAAGCTTTCGATGAACACCTGATGATGAGTTATCAACGCGATTCATCCGAAGCTAGGCAGATGATGGAGGATATCGGCAATGAGGTCGACTTCTTCACGCTGGCCGAGGAGCTGCCGGACAACGAAGATTTGCTGGATGCTGAGGATGATGCTCCGATTATCCGGCTGATCAACGCCATGCTCAGTGAAGCCATCAAGGAAGAGGCCTCGGATATCCATATCGAGACTTTCGAGCGGCATCTGATCATCCGTTTCCGCATCGATGGCGTGTTACGTGAAATTCTGCGTCCTCACCGCAAACTGGCATCGCTGCTGGTCTCGCGGATCAAGGTGATGTCCAAGATGGATATTGCCGAGAAGCGGGTGCCCCAGGATGGCCGGATTGCCTTGCGCATTGGTGGGCGAGCGGTCGATGTCCGGGTTTCGACTATGCCCTCCAGCCATGGCGAGCGGGTGGTATTGCGCTTGCTGGATAAGAACAACGTCCGTCTGGAACTGAAACAACTGGGCATGACGGCGCGCAATCGGGAACATATCTCGACGCTGATCCGCAAACCCCACGGCATCATTCTGGTCACCGGGCCGACCGGCTCGGGCAAGAGTACCACCCTGTACGCGGCGCTGTCGGAGATCAACTCCAAGGACCGCAACATCCTGACGGTAGAAGATCCTATCGAATATGACCTGGAAGGCGTCGGCCAGACCCAGGTTAATACCAAGGTGGATATGACCTTTGCCCGCGGCCTGCGCGCCATTTTGCGGCAGGATCCGGATGTGGTGATGGTTGGGGAAATCCGTGATTTGGAAACCGCGCAAATTGCAGTGCAAGCCTCGCTGACGGGTCACCTGGTGATGTCAACTTTGCACACCAACACCGCCATCGGCGCTGTCACCCGCTTGCGGGATATGGGCATTGAACCCTTCTTGCTGTCGACTTCGTTGTTGGCGGTTCTGGCCCAGCGCCTAGTGCGAACCCTGTGTCCGCACTGCCGTGAGCCTCATCAGCTGACTGAGCAGGAAAAACTGCTGCTGGGTCTTCCGGCGCAGGACAATCCCACCATCTACCGACCTAAGGGGTGCGAGGAGTGCAACTACTCCGGTTACCGCGGCCGGACCGGCATTCATGAATTACTGCTGGTGGATGAGGCGGTGCGGGAGGCGATTCACGCCGAAGCGGGTGAACTCGCTATCGAACGGATGATCCGCGCTTTTACCCCGAGCATTCGCAGCGACGGTCTGGATAAGGTGATGCTGGGCATCACCAGTCTGGAAGAAGTGCTGCGGGTCACCCGGGAGGATTAGCCATGGCTGCTTACGAGTATCAGGCCCTGGATGCCAAAGGCCGCCGCAAGCACGGCGTGCTGGAGGCTGACTCCGCGCGTTTGGTACGTCAGCAACTGCGTGAGCAAGGACTGACGCCACTGGAAGTCACGGAGACGGTGGAAAAAGCCCGGCGTGAGGCGAGTGGTTTTTCACTATTCCGACCGTCGATGAGTACCGGCGATCTGGCGTTGATTACCCGTCAGCTGGCTACTCTGGTGGCGGCCGCCCTACCGATTGAGGAATCACTCAAGGCAGTTGCCGAACAGTGTGAGAAGCCCAAGCAGCGCACCCTGATCTCGGCGGTGCGCGGCAAGGTACTGGAAGGCCATGCCATGGCCGAGGCAATGGCAACCTTTCCGTCGGTGTTTGACCAACTCTATCGCGCCATGGTGGCGGCTGGGGAAAAATCCGGTCACCTGGAAAAGGTGCTCAATCGGTTGGCGGATTACACCGAACAACGCCAGCAGATGAAGAACAAGCTGATGCAGGCGATGATCTACCCGATTGTGTTGACGCTGGTGGCGGTCGGTGTGATCGCGATCCTGCTCTCCTCGGTGGTACCCAAGGTGGTCGAACAGTTTGTGCACATGAAGCAGGAGCTGCCGCTATCGACCCGGATCCTGATGGGAGCCAGTGATTTTGTCCGTGATTATGGCCTTGCTGTGGTCCTGCTGCTGGGCTGCGCGTTACTGTTTTTCCGCTGGTGGAATCGCAAGCCGGAGCGGCGGATCCGTTATCACGCCTTGCTGTTGCGTTTACCGGTCATCGGTCGGGTTGCACGCGGCATCAATACCGCCCGCTATGCCCGTACCTTAAGTATTCTCAACTCCAGTGCCGTACCCTTGCTGGAAGGGATGCGCATCAGTGGTGAGGTGTTGACCAACGATTACGCCCGCGCCCGGCTGGTGGCCGCCTCCGAGCGCGTGCGGGAAGGTAGTAGCCTGCGCACGGCGCTGGAACAGACAAAGTTGTTTCCGCCCATGATGCTGCACATGATCGCCTCGGGTGAACGCAGCGGCGAGTTGGACAACATGCTGGAGCGGGCGGCGGATAACCAGGATCGGGAATTCGAAGGTCAGGTCAATATCGCCCTCGGGGTATTTGAACCGGCGCTGGTGGTGTCGATGGCGGCAATCGTGCTGTTTATCGTCATGTCGATCCTGCAACCGATCCTGGAATTGAATAACATGGTGAGCATGTAACGGCCTGGGGTCGTTTCAGCTGGCCTGGCCTTTAAGTTAGCGACGTTATAACGGGAGTTTTTCATGTCTACACAGCGTCAAGGTGGTTTTACCCTGCTCGAAATCATGGTGGTTATCGTCATCCTCGGCATTCTGGCCAGCCTGGTGGTACCGAACCTGATGGGGAACAAGGAGCAGGCCGATCGGCAGAAGGCGGTCAGCGATATAGTGGCACTGGAAAATGCCCTCGATATGTACAAGCTGGACAACAGCCGTTTCCCGACCACTGAACAGGGACTCGAAGCACTGGTGACCAAGCCGCAAAGTGAGCCGGAGCCGCGGAATTACAAGGAGGACGGCTATATCCGTCGTTTGCCGCAAGATCCGTGGGGCAATGCCTACCAGCTGATGAGCCCGGGTGAGCACGGCAAGATCGACGTATTCTCCCCTGGGTTGGATGGCGAAGCCGGTAGCGATGATGACATCGGTAACTGGAACATGGATCAGAAGAAGGGCAGCGAATAAATGCTCAGCAAGAGCCGTGGCTTTACCCTGATTGAAATCATGCTGGTGATGGTGATTATCGGCTGTGCGGTCGGCATAGTCGTACTCTCCATGCCCGGCGTGGGCTCGCAGGGTGACGGCGATATCAAGACCCAGAGCGAGCGCTTGCAGGCGCTGGTCAGCCAGATTGCCGAACAGGCGATGCTGGAGGGGCGCACCATAGGTCTGCGGGTCGACCAAAGTGGCTATCAGTTTATGGTGCGCCAGCAAAAAAGTGCGGATCAGGCCGTTACCACAGAGTCGAATCAGGTCGCGACGGCTTGGGACGATCAAGTCTGGGTGAACTACGAAAAAGAGAAGTTGCTGACCAAAGCCACCTTCCCGGAGGGGACCGAAGTCGAACTCGAGCTCGGGGGCTTGGCTCTGGACAACGAGGAGAATCGGGTTGGTCTGGAGAAGGTCGACTGGTTTAGCCAACGCGATGAAACCAATCCTGAACCCCAAATCCTGCTGTTACCGGGCGGAGAGATCACCCCATTCCAGCTGACACTGACGCCACCGGTGGATGAGGAAGCTAACGAGCTGGATAAAAACTATATCCAGCTGCGTGGGGATGAAACCGGGCAAGTCCGGGTGCTGACCCGGTCCGAAGTCGAAGCCGAGGCGAAGGAATGAGAGTCCGCGGCATGACCCTGCTCGAGGTGATGGTGGCTCTGGCCATCTTTGCCGTTGCTGGGTTGACCGTGGTGCGTACCGTGTCGCAACAGCTGGTCGGTCTGACTCTGCTGGAAGAAAAGACGATTGCCACCTGGGTGGCGGATAACCGCCAAGTCGAGGTAGCGCTGCGTAAGAACTGGCCGGGTCTATCCTGGACCAATGGCAAGGAAGAGATGGCCGGACAGACCTGGTACTGGCGCTGGCGCGGCGTGGAAACCCAGGATTCGAATTTTCGGGCACTAGATGTTGAGGTTCGCAGTGAAGAAAAGGCCAAAAACCCTCGCATGTCACTGCGTACTTATGTTTCTCGCTAAACGGTCTCATCCTGACCGTTTCCGTTCGGCAGGTTTTACCCTGCTGGAGGTGTTGCTGGCACTAGTGATCCTGGCAGGACTGAGTCTGAGTGCTTATCAGGTGCTCCAGGGCGTGATGCAAAATGATGCCCAGACCAGGATCAAGGTCGAGCGTCTGGCAACGTTGCAGCGGGTCTTCACCATGCTGGAGCGAGATTTTAGCCAGGCAAGTCCCCAGAGCTCACGCACCAATGGCGAGGTGAGC
>Ga0183099_1000644_pt1 | contig 23566 bp, 21 predicted proteins | sample Biomet1_FD_127788 | JGI IMG/M metagenome (GOLD analysis project Ga0183099, IMG submission 127788) | Microbial communities from bioreactor (seeded with anoxic lake sediment) at LBNL, California, USA - Biofuel metagenome 1 | ecosystem: Engineered > Bioreactor > Anaerobic > Unclassified ...
AACAAAAAAGCCCCTAAATTTAGGGGCTTATATTTAATCATTTGATGTCTTTAGACATCGGGAAACAGTTTTTAACTATTCCCACTCAATTATCAATAAAACACTTAACCAATTGAATTTAAATGTAAAAACAAAACATGGCATTCTTTATACCGTCAAAAATACCGACCTCAGGAAAAAGTGCCTGGAATTTTTTATTCGACTCAAAATGACGGTTTAACTGAAAACTATCTTACTCGATCTGTCCGTTCTTTAGTATCCAGATACGGTGAATCGCGGGTTCAGAAACTGGTATAGCGCAATGAATGCCGAATAGTGAGCTGGTAGCCGATGATAGATTTCTAGCCAGAGACTACTCCAGACGCTTTAATGCTTTTTCTAACGCATTGAGATTAAGTTCTACGTTCATATATCGGCTTTTTATCCTGTTCAATTTGAAGCCGTAATGCGCTGTTCTGGCCTTCTTGATCTAAACGAATGCAATCGATCGGTAGTAAGGTGTCAGCATCATCAAGCAGTTTAAGTATTGATTGCCAATCATTCTTATTCGCTGTTGGGCATAAAATCGCAATATCAATATCTGAGCGCTCGCGATGATCCCCTCTTGCCCGAGAACCAAACAGGTAGATCGCATCGACAAATGGCAAAGCGGCTATTTTTCGTAGAAAAATATAATCGTTTAACTGCATAACTTACATGGAAAATCATCATCACTGAAATGAGTCTAGCATATGACCTGCGTATTCATAGACACAGAAATACTGCATGTATTCAAACGGACATGTTTCTGGCTAATGCAGTAATATTCAATGTTACTCTGTATTTCAGCAAATAAGCATTTATGCTGATTTTGCATATGTTCTATTAACTATATTGTCCGTACTTCTTGCCTGTTCCAGGCATACTAAGTAAATACACAGTAATAACTCGCTAACAAACATTTTCTTTACCGGTTAAATGATCAAGACCTCAAATAAAATTTAAATTTTCATCTCTGATTTCTCTCTATAAAATAGATATTAATGAAATCATTAACAAAACTTTACTTATTCGAATGAAAACCATATAGTAAATACGTGAACTTAGAAATGGAGTTAGTTAATGATTCAATTAATAATAGCAGCAATAGCATTACTGCTCGCATTTGTTTTACTAAAAAATATTTTTATCGTTGCTTTTAAAATATTCTCTTATGGATTTAAATTTGTTTTTTTTGCATTCATGCTCCCAGCTGCAATACCAGGTGGCGTATTACTCAAGATAATGGGACCATCCAAAATTATACTGTTTTTATTGGCTGCAACATCGCTATTAATAACTACAGGAATGATTACTAGCTCATCAACAGAGTTCGACTATCTAAGACACTACACATTTATCAATGAATTATACTCACTGACTCCACAAAGAGAACTTGTTGACTTTTCGGCCTTAAAATTTATTGCATCATCAATACTTATATCCACATTGACATTACTCAACTTTAATTCTGAAAAAATAAAATCGCCATCATTTTCAGAAAACATTTATATTGCTTTCTTTTTATTTTTAATTTCAATCTATTTCTATGATTTGCCATTTACGATCCCAGTTAATACAGTAACAAAACAGTGCATTGAATCGTCTTATTGGTTTGCATCAATCATATTAACAATATTGGCACCCGCAACAAAGAAAGGAACTCAAGAAGCTGAAGAAAAATTAGATCAGAAAACAGAAAATGAAAAATATTTAAATCAGAGAGTGTATGTCGAAGAAAGACCTGATGAAAAAACACAAAGTCACACTACAGAAACATTTAGAAATCAATTTGAGATAAAAAACAAGACTCAAACAGGGGGGGATAATATCCATTTAGATGAAAATGTCTTTTCAGACCTCGAAGATAAGCTAAATGATGACTCATCGATATATACAGGATGGGAGTCATTAAAAAATCCAAGCTCGAAAGGCTACAAAAAACTTCACGCTGCAATGGAGTCATATAACGAAAGCAGCTATGATGCTATATTATTGATAGACACAACAGTTTTGGGTTCTGCCAAAGAAGGTATATGTATCAATAATAGTTGTATTAGAGCGAAAAATGATGAAGGAAGACATATCTTTTATTACAGCGAAATTAAAAATATTCGTATTGACGAAGATGATCAAGAAATCGTTATAAACTCAAAAACATTCAAATATTACGATTCAAAACTAACGCAAAGCCTGAAAGAAATAGCCAAAATACTAAAAGCACACTTAGAAAAACAAGGTGAAACAAGGTAAAACAATCCAATTGCAATGTGATATTTTAAAAAAGAAGAGTGATGTTATGAATTCTATTTATTTTGGAGTTATGTTTGCAATGGTCGCGGGATTAGTTGCAAATCCGATCAGAAATTCAACACTAACTAGGGGGGATTTAACATTTAAAAAGGCATTTGTTATATTTGGATTATTTGGCTTTCTTGTATTCTTATGTTTATCTATATATATATTCAACTTTTTGATGAATACTACAGACAACAACGCCATATATTTTATTATTGGAACCAGCAGCATTCCACTTGCAGTTTATTCTATGTGCGTATTTTTAGGTTTGTGGAGAAGTTCAAAAAAACTCAATACAATACAAAAAATAACTGCTAGATATTTTTCTATATTCTATTTATCAACCTCACTGGCATCAATTGCTTTTTTCATTTTTTTATTTCTTTGTTTCGGCGCTAACATACATAATGATCATTAAATTATTTAACTTAAAACCAATGAAGTAGCCAGAATTTAAAATAAGTAATATGATGTGGCATGGCCAACAAACCAAACAAGAGTCATTTATAATTAGCATTAGCTATGAAGAGTATCTAAAACAATCAATAGTCATTTAAATAAAATAAAAATACTTAGATAAAAATAGGCGGTGCTAAATTGCCGCCTATCAAAAATAATAATATTAGTGAATATTAGGCAAAACAAATCTTACTTCAATTCGTCGCTGCCGAGCATCTTCTGGTGGGATACCTGATATTGGTTGAGAGTCGCCATAACCTGCAACAATTACGCGTCTAGCCATATTAGGGTTTAACTCTCCAACAATAAGTTTTCGAGCTTCTCGCGCCCTAGCAGCAGACAAAGTAAAATTATCATCATACACAGTGCAGAAACTTGCAAAGTTTGTTACTGGATGAGCTACTGGCAAATTATCTGTATATCCCTCAATAAATACTTGACCTGTAGTAAACTCATTAAGAAACTTATCCATTTGTACTTCTATTGATGTAAATGCTTGTCTTGCCTGCTCAGTTATACATGCACTACCTCTAGTAAAAATACCATCTCTTAAGGTTATCTTCTGAGATGAAACATCTAAAGAAATTAATCCTTCATTTCCAGTTCCATCAATAGAGTTCTTAATATTCTCAAGTAATTTATTTATTTTTACTTTTTGACTATTAACTCCTTGTTGCATTTCTTGTTTATGCTTAATATCTGACCAAGTTTTTTGCAGTACAGACATAACTAATAAAAGCATAACAACAGCCATCACTCCAGACATAAGATCTGAAATTGAAACCCACTCATTTGGTTTGTCTTTCATGAATTAAACCTTATTGTACAAGTTCAGCTTGTTTGAGTGAGATTAAAGAATTGTGGATTCTTTCAAGATGACCTTCTAACGGGGAAATTGTTTTTTCCACTTTTGACTGTAAAGACTCGAAATTAATATTTGAGATATTTACTTCAATATCCTTGAGAGTCAAAAGCGCAGAATCCATAACTTCAATGACTTCTGCAACTTTTTCTGATGTAGTGGATTCCGATAATTTGCTTTCAATTACTTCAACATTTTTAGCTACTCGATTGACCACATCAATAATTTGAGTAATTAAATAATCTAAAGGATTAGATTTTTGTAGTACTTTTAATTCTGTAATCATGTTTTCAATAGCTAAAACATTTTTCTCACCTTGAGATGTAATATTTTCAAAATGAGTATTAAGACTAGCCATACGCCTTCCACTCTGAGATACCGCACTTAGTCCATCGACAATTCTCTCTCTTAAATCATCAACTAGTTTTGTCATAGCGATAACTTTTTCATTTAATGTTTCGCTAGTTACCATAAACTCTCGTTGAGCTGTTCTTTGTATATTCATTGAATCATCAATAGAAACCTGCACATTGGTCATAGTTGTACCAACATTTTCAGATAACTCTGATACAGCGGTAGAAATTCCCTGTGTTGCATCAGCCATATTTTGAGAAATAATCCCCATATTTTGGCTGAAGCTATGTCCCATTTGATTAATTGTTACGCCAAGATCTGTTTTAATCGTTGTCAATAACTCAGCCACACCATCTTTGAATCCTGCAATCGCTAGCTGTAGATCATTAGCTGAATTACCCACATCTAGCGCAGCTGTTGCCATTTGATTAGCTGATTGCCCAATAGCATTTAAATTTTCACTATTACTAGCTATAAATCCCTCTAGTGAGCTTTTCATATTTTTAGTATCAAATAATAATTCTTTAGCAAGCACAGTTTGCTGATTAAGTAGTTCAACGCCATGTGACATAGTTTGAAATAATTTTTCTGAAGTACTACTTAATACTATCAATTGTTCATTAGCTTTGTGTCTAGCGATCTGACTTTCATTACCTTGAGAAATGATTTCTGACAAAAGTGGTTGTAATCCATCAAATAAATAATTAGAAGATTGATTGATTGCTGTTGTCTGTAAAACCAAACGTTCTTCTAAGCATTTATAAGCATCAATAAAAAACTGCTGATTTTTTTCTTGTTCAATTTTATTGCTCATTCTGACTTGCTCAAAGACTCGCTTCATCTTATGAGCACACCAACGTAGCCGTTTTTCTTCGTAACCATTAGCAGCAGAAAATATTTTTAGAAATAAGAATGCTGTTATTCCCCAAGTTGATGTTTTGAATTTTGTTCCAAGCCCCTCCATCATCCCCATGAGATTACTCATGGCGCTGTCCATACCAGCAGAATTCGCATCGATAAGAATACTTGATGCTTTATTTAATGCCATACCGAGCCCAAGAAATGTGCCGAGCAATCCAAGTATTAATAGGATACCAGGCATAATTTCTGCCATACGTTCGCCTGTACTCGCGACAACAGAGCTAATTTCATTGACAGAGCCATGCTCAACATCTAGATCATCCGAATGATCATCTGGCGTGCCATTTTGCCATTTTTTTTCCCAATGATGTTCATTTGCTTGAATTAACACCATAATAATAGTGACCGTTATCAAGCTTAAAATTATACCAATAAATATTATTTGAATTATTTCAAAATCAGGTAACAAGAAAGCTAACAATGCTTGATATGTCATACTGCAACCTCAACTAATTCTTTAACTCTTGAACGACTTGCTTTTTCGAAAATATTCGCAAAATCAATTATCAACATTTGTTCTTCTTTATTTAATTCTTCCCATTTCTTTCCAAACTGAGCACATTCAATAATAATCATCCCCGCAGTAGCGCTATCCTCGAACAAATACTCTTTATCAATAAAGTCTTCAGGCTCTTTTTCTAACATCTGTAAAAAACCTTCTGCTGCAAATACATAGTTACGCATTTCATTAGTTCTTTTTCTTTTTTTCTCTATTTCTGCAAGTTCTAATGGAATTGTTTTATTTAAAGACTCTAGCACATCAAGTTCGTCTGACCTTAAATCACCTAATCGCTGAGAAATTTGCAACTTTTTCAGCAATAGCTGATCTTTTGAAATTAAATCACTTTTTCCTTTCCACTCACTCTCCATACCCTCTAGTGTAAAACCCCAGGCCATAATCATTTCTTCAAAAACAAATGGTATTAATTTTTTGTTAAATTTAGCCTTAATAATATTATTTAATCTTTCCGTTTCGGAATCAGATAAAACAGGCTGTTTTTTTAGTAATTCAGATGCAATTTCAACCAAGAATAAATCGTCATCTTCAATATCATCAACATTTGTTGCATCGGTTAATCTTACTTCGGCATCACTCAATAATTTCTGAGATGCTCGTAATCGTAAATAGTGTTCGAAATCCTTGATTACCACATTTTCTAATATGTCGTTAATACGGGTGGATAATTGAACATAACTATTAATTAATGTTGCAAGATCTATTGCTTTGGCTGCATCACCTCGGAGTTCACTTCGGCCTTCTTTTAGTGCTTGTTCATGAAGTTGAGCTTCTTCTAACTCCTCTGGACTGAGCACTAAATTTTTCAAATTTTTTGCCCACTTAATTGCCCAATCAATTGCTTTACTAATACGCTGAGCTAATTCACTTTTGTCCCATTCGACTAAATACTCAAGTCCCTTATCCAGTGATTTTATAGCTGTTACTAACCAAGGGAAATTAGGAAGAAATGTTCCAGCTAAATCTGCGGCCTTTTGCAACGCAGGTCTAATAACATTTTTTACTATTGGTTTAACTTTCTCCCAAATATCTTTTACTTTACCAACAAAGGATTCCGCTTTATCTGCCATCCAAGACACGGCTTTACCCGCAATTTCTTTTGCCGAACTCCATGCACTACTGACAGCGGAACTAATAGAACTAGCAACGCTGCCCAAAAATGAACCTAACCCCATAATTAACCCTTAATAAAATTATTGAATACCCAGTAGTTTTTTTGCCGTATTTATCTCTGAATCTTTTCTCATTAATGGCGATGCAATATTACGTTGCGATGCTAAAACTTGCTCAATCGCCGATTGGAGATGAACTACAGATAGACTCGGAATCTGCTTTTCCTGTTCTGCATCTATCAACGCTTTTGGTAAAGCAAGCCGCATGCAGGTACGAATCTCTCTACCAGATAAGCCGTCTGAGAGATCTGTTATTGCTCTTAATATCTCATCTCGGGTTTCACGTAATGGAATTGAATCTAATAAAAATCGATTCCATAACTGATTTCTTGCTAATGAATCAGGAAGAGAAAACTCAACGTGATACCCAATACGACTCCTAAATGCTTCATCATAGTTGCGGGCAAAATTAGTAGCAAAAACGACAATACCTTCAAATCGTTCAAGTTCAATTAACAAGGTAGAGCGCATTGCGTTCACTTCGTTATCTACACCTTGAGTTACTGATGAAAGCCGTTTTCCTAGCAAGGTATCTGCCTCATCAAAAAATAACATCGCTCCAGTTTCACTTGCATGCTCAAAAACAGACTGTATATTTTTTGCTGTTTCCCCCATGAATTTACTTTCTAACTCAGCAATACCCATAGACATAAAAGGCAAACCTAAGTGCCCAGCCAAAGCTTCAGCACAAAGAGTTTTCCCCGTTCCAGGTGGCCCATAAAAATTTAAAATTGCCGTCATCCCCATGGGATCGACACTTGAAAAATTCCACTCTTGATAAATTTTGTTATGGAATCTTAACCGAGCTAAACATTCAGTTATGGCTGGTCTAGTATCAGATGACAAAATTACGTCTTCAAATAATGAATACCGTGTTTCGCGGATTGTTGCAGAGGGGTCAAAACCAGCTGCGTTTTTGTTTCTTTCTGGTGGTGCATCCATGATGTTATTAATTTCTTTGTTAGTAAGTTAGTGATTTGATCTTTTCAAGTTAGACCCGTTCCTCTAGCTAAAAGATCGTGCTGTATTACCTGAAAACATCATTAATTTTACAAACAACTGTTTCTATTAAACTTGGCCTTCGCCGCCGAATATCCCGCCCCCCGCATTTTGGGCATTGAGCAATCAAGTATGAACGGTCGGTTAGGCAATCACTTTTCGGGGCAACGAGCTGCGTCCAATCGCAAGCGGAGCACTCAAGTACAACTGGGGGTGGTGGTAGTGGCACGAGTGATATCCTTAGCAATTTTATGCTGATGATGAATGAGAGAAACAGGACTTCTCTTACTATCACCCATGTAGCCTAAACATGATTTTTCGTAAGTTTACAATTAAATGAGTCTCAGCACCATATGAGCCAAAATGGAAGTTTTCATTTTGGCAACTGCGATAAACATCAGTATTAATGAGATAAAAGTGAAATCGTCTTAGTCCAACGCTAAGAACAAGCCGAGCGATGCATTGGCATCACTGGAATAAGAGGCGACTATATCGACCGTAGAAAATCGATCTTTTAGCCAGGTGAATACGTTTTCGAGTATCTCAAACGAAAATGATGGGTCATAGAAAACGGTCGATAAGATAGAGGTCGCATTACCAGCAAGCTGAATATTTTGAATAGTTTCAGCGGTGATTTGGTGACTGACGTGCTTGTAATGAATGTTGCTCGATTTGCTGAAAAGTTTTCTGATATCCGCCAAATCGGCACCAAAACTTCGCTTGGCGTTAAACACGGAAAGCATGGCTTTGATCAGGTTATTTTCATCGCCTTCATCATAAGTCATCACGCGAAACCCGCTGCATTCGGCACTGAATTTTACTAACGGATCAGCTTTCACAGTCAACGCAACATAGATGCTACAAGGCATCATGTTTGATTTTTGGATCTGATCTAACTGCTGAAAGTTGGGGTTAATCAACATCACCATTTCCACTTTTTCGAACAGATGAACAGGCACCATATTGCCATCGGTCCAAATGCTGTAATGTCTTTTTAGCCCAACGATATCGGTAACAGTGCCTTTTTCAATGATCAACATCATCTGTTTTTTACTGCCTTAGTAAGTATCTTTCTGCAACCAAAGATACTCGCTCTGCGATGTTGCCTTTTTTCATAAGTTTGCAAATCACAGATTTAACAGGAAAAAACTCTCAATTTAAGGTTTGTTGAACACCACGTTTAGCTGGTCATTAATGAAATAGGTGCTGCCACCCTTTGCGCCATCAGAATGCACTTTGATCTTATCAACCACCTCGACAGGCAAATGCTCGGCTAGCTTTTTATGCAACTGACTCAGCACCTCTTGAATGAATTTTGGCGTGAGCGGTTTTAGCTTTTCAAACCGTTGCTGCTGCCAGTCACCTTCATCTTCCAGGCCAAAAGTGTTGTAAACACGCACATCGCCTTTTAATTGATAAAAATGTGTTAGATAGGTCTGAGTCGGTTCAATGCTGCTTTGAAATGCAGAACTCAGCTTCATGGTGCGCTTAGGTTGTTCGGCAATCATTAAATAAAGCGCCAGTAATTTGGCCGATAATTTGATATCAACCCCTAACACACTAAGTGTTCGAGCTTTATAAGAAATGGCGACATCCAGATGATCAGCCTGCTGCGCTGCATTCATCAAGGCAACGGTTTTAGAAAACGAGGCATCTTGAATATGCGCGAGTAAATCTTGTTCGAAGTGACGGCGCATACGCACAAACGGTATTTCCGCCAGTGTCACCACAGCATGACGAGTGTTTACCGATGCCCCTAGCCTCTTCCCTGTGATGAGGTTGTCATAAGGTGTGGGGTAGTAAAAATCTTTCACAAATTCAAACTCGTCATCCACAAACACATGACTGAGCGCATCTTGTTCTCGACCATAGAGCGACATGGCATAGCCCATATAAAACGCCATGGTTTTACGGCCACCAGCCAATGAGGCGTGAATCGCACAGCCCTGATCGGCGGTTAACTCGGCAATTTTCTGCGTGATGAAATCAGCCATGATGCTCTGATCTGATTCCGTTTTAGCATCATTCAGCACTCGGCCATCCGCATCAGCGATCAGCCAAATATGGCTTTCATCAAACTTAACCGCAGGCATCTGATAATCATCAAACAGCTTTTGCCAATGGCCCTCATCAAATAGACCTTGCATAAGCATGGCTTTGGCATCTTGTGTGGTGATCACCCAGACTTCATCGGGAAAAGATTTGCCCTGTGTGTGCAGGGCATAAAGCGTTTCAGTTAACACTTGCGGGCTGGCGCCAGTGACAGCAACCAGAATATTTTTGCGCATAACAGCAACCAGAATGATGTTTGGTAATACCTCTATAGTCGCTGCTAGTGCCAGATGAAATCAAGCGGCAACATATCAAGCAGATCCGTTCTGCTCGAATTCTGTCTATGAATGTCTTTTGCGATAAACTCATGTCAATATCGCTCTAAACGAAACTGGTTTTTACCCACCAAGTTATTATTTTACGACCTGCCAATGACCGCCCTTTTTCGGGCCAATAAACTCTAACTTGTCTGCTTGTTTCAATTTAGCGACAGCACGTTCAACCGCACTAATTGATTTTCCGATAGCCACAGCCACCTCGGAAAGCGTCATTCGAGGGTTTTGCTCTAATAATAATAAAATCTGATCGGGTGTTTTTTTCTGTATTTCTACCTGCGTTTCTACCTGCGTTTCCACCTGCGTTTCCACCTGCGTTTCTAAAACGATATCAGCTTGTGTACTGATGGCTTCTTGTAAACTGGATTCAAGAGCCTGAAGAAGAAATTCAATAAATGCTGAACAGTCACTTTTTTGATCTGATTCAGTCAGCAACTGGTAATACTCTTGCTGTCTGTGCTTAATCACTGTTTCAACAGGGAGGTATGCCAGCATCGGTTGCCAATGACTCAGGATCAGCGTTTGCCATAAACGCCCTATCCGTCCATTACCATCTCCGAATGGATGGATAAATTCAAATTCGTAATGGAAGGCTGCCGAAGCAATCAACGGATGCGCATCGGTATGACTGAGCCAATCGAACAGATCAGCCATGAGACGAGGGATCTGGCTTACTGGCGGAGCCATATGCACAAGTTGTTCACCCCGATAAATACCAGCGCCTTTGCTACGCCAGTGGCCTGCATTGTCGATCAGGCCATGCAGCAATAAAGCATGTGCAGCGAGTAAGTCATCGATGTGGTGCGGATGCCAATGCTCCATCGCTTCATAAGCAGCAAAAGCATTGCGAACTTCCTGTATTTCTTTTGGCAGGCCAAGAACAGTCTTGCCTTCAATCACCGCAGTCACCTGTTCCAGTGTCAGCGTGTTTTGCTCCACTGCCAACGATGCCTGGATGGTTTTAATTCGATTATCTCGGCGCAACTCTGGTACGAGTTTATTTTGATTTGCCGCTTTCCACAGACCAATCAGTTCACCAATACGAGCGACATGGCTCATCATGGTGTGGGTAAGCTGAAATGGTGGTTGATAAGACAATGATGGCCTCCCAGATTACAGATACTGCGGAAAATGCTGGTTAAACAAAGCAAGTAGATTGCGTTTACAACGATATTCCTTTGCCAACGCTGATACCGCGCCATCGAAACAGAAATTCATCTGTCGGTTTCAACGCCTGTAATAATTTCAGGTACATTGCTTGTAACTCAGCTTTATCCGGTGTTGATTGCATCAACAGCGATGAAGCCTCATTCACCAAGGTTTCATATTCTCTAGGTCTACCACTTCGCAGATCGAAAGCATCACTCGTCAGCCAATTAACTACATCACCCTGCTTTTCGTAGGTGCGCTGTATTAAAGCCACTTCACCTTGGCAAAGGTCCAGATCAAACCACGCATCTTGTTTCGCATCAAATAACGGCTCGACAGAGGCCATGACCAGTGGTGAATGCGTAGCAGTGATCAATTGTACCTTGGCGTGTTTATCTAATTGCCCCATGACGGAAAGCAGTGTCGGCACGATGCTTCGTTGCCAGCTCGGATGCAGGTGAGATTCGATTTCATCGATTAAAAAAGTGATCTGCGGTGCTACTGATTCGCCCAGTTGTTTCGCCGCCTGTTGATGTTCTTGCCAAGCCCAAACCAATAGATAGGCCAATGCCAAAATACGGCGCATACCCGATGATGCGTGAACAACCGGCACATCCTTCTGATAAGGCATGCGAATCGTCGGAATATCACGTACATCATCTAAACTAATACGGGTTAACTCACCCAACGTGAGAATTTCATTTTCTGAGGGAGAAAGGACTTTCAGAACAGCCTTCAGATGTTTAAATGCTGCCCCTTTTTCTTTTTGCCAGCTTGCCAAATCGCGGATCAGCCCATTGCAAAGCCAAGAGCCTTCAGCACTCGCCAAACCATCCCAAACTTCATTCGGGTTCAACACATAAGCTGGTAGCCGCTCCTGAATATCCAGATCACCTTGCGTTCGCCAGTAGTTCCGATGAGGGTCCCAAACAGCAAAACTACCATCAGCCATCGCGTACAGTACCAATCCAGGATTAGCAGGACGCCCCGCTCGACCGGTCCAGCTTTGTTCTCGTCGCACAAAACTGCTTTCGTATTGTTCTATTTTACTCTTACCACTAAAAGAAAAACTAATACTGGCCTCACCCTCTGCAACAGGCAAAGCCTTTTTTCCTGCGGTCAATTTTGGGTTGATTTCTGCTGGCCATTTACGCGTCAACGACCACCAGACAATATCCAGCAAGAAACTTTTGCCTAAGCCATTATCACCAGTCAGCAAATTCAGTCGTTTTCCAAAGGCTAATTGCATTTTTTCAGCAGGGCCAACGTTGACGACATTGAGGTCATGAATCATATCGATTTCTTATCCTTATCATGCATTTGCTGGATTGTGATAATTAGGAGGAAGAACATAGTAATTCAAATTCTGATTTTTTTTGCGCATAACAACAACCAGAATGATGCTTAGTAATGCATCTATAGTCGCTGCTAGTGCCAGATGAAATCAAGCAGCAACATGCCAGCCCGATTCGTTTTGCTCAAATTCGATGTTAAGAACGTCTTGCGCTTCCGATTCATTGATCGCATCAACGAGAAAGCGTACTTTGCTTTCTTGCTCAATAAATTCGTTATACACAGCTCTTATCAATACATCTGCCATTTTAGGCAATTCATTTTTGCCCTTTTCCCATCGGGCGACAGTTTGTGCATCGACACCAAACAACTCGCCTATCGTCTTTTGCGACAAATTCATTTCAATACGAAGAAAGCGATATTCTGCCCCTGTCATGGCTCTTGTTTTATCAACGATTTGCTTGGCGATTAAACGGTGTAAGCCATGAATATCGTCAATGGAGACATATTCTTCACCGTCTTCTTCATCCACAGTAAAGCCATTAACAATGGTACACGTTGTCTAATCCGCACTCCCTGTAGTGATAGCTTTTCATGTATTTTCTTTACTCATAGTTAGTGGAAATTCAGACACGACAAGAGGCCTTATCGCCATAAAAATTCTCGCTTATGATTTAAGCCGATCAAAAAGCCTATCTATCATTTTGATAGGTTAAACCAAGAAGTCAAGCCAACTAGTGACATCACACCCAATTGCAGCATCTTAACTCGTCAACGCGGTGAGAAACTCAAGGGGGAAGGTGAAGACTGATGAGCAGCCATTGCCCATCAGGCAATGGCGCAGTGATGTGGTATTACAGTTGGCCGGAAAAGGCTATTTGAGAAAGAGAAGAAAACGTGTTATTAATCAAAGGCTCTGTCTTTATTAAAGACTGAACAATCGATTTCATTTTCCCAACAACTTCGCTGAAGTTATTTTGAGCATTTATATCCGCAATTGGAATTTCTAATTCATATATATCAGAGTTATTGATATTGGCTTGTCGAACCCCACGATTATTTTTAATTAACTCATTTTTCATAGATTGATGAGACAAACAGAAATTAAAATAATCTTTATTTATTTTACTGGATTTTATAGATAGTTTTGCCACCCGCTGATTCAAGTAATACTTATTATATTCGTCTGTCACTTCTGTGATGTTACCATAATCATCTTTTCCGACTGTTCCTGTTAAGCTCATGAGTAAGTCACCAGGAAATAACTCATATTGTTTTAGATTTTCAGGTAATTCTGGCTGTATAAAATCTATATTTTCAGCAGTAAAACCTTTTTTATTTGCATTTCCAATTTTAACGACAGGGATACCCTCTGTACCAAAATCAGCACTTTTAAATGCATACCCACCCTGAATATGTATTAGTGAGGATAAAGACTCAACATCCCACCCCTTTGGATTTATCAAAGGATCGCCGAACATATCCAAAAACACACTACGCAGGAATTCGTCTGCCAGCTCAATGGCTTGCTGGCGCTTTTGGCGAATGGCATCAGCTTTATCGAGAATCGCGGCAATACGTTTTTGCTCTTCTAATGGGGGAAGAGGAATTTCATGCTGCCAAAAAACATTCATTGATACTCGTGGCATTTTTGCACCAGCCACTTGTTCACTAATCCATGAAACAAAAGAATTTGATCGTAAATAATAAGCCAAATACTTTCTATCCAATCGTTTAGGATCAGGCAACATCGGCACCAACTCAGTTGTAGCCAGCCCTTTTTCATCAGGCAACACCACTTTATTTAAATATGGCCGGAGTTTTGAATACAAAACGTAACTGTCATCAAACCAATGTGTAGATATTCCTGCATCAGCAACAGGAGCATAAATTTTTTGAAGAATTTTGCCTGATTGAGCTTCAACCATATCAAGGTTTAAATGCCAAACTTCTTCATCAGCATCGGCACTTACGTTTTTCAGTGGTTTCGCTGGCGCGACATCGCCAAGCTTTACCATTGGCCAACTCATAGCATTCCCTCCAGCACATTCAGGTCTACCAAAATTTCATTTTCTAATGCTTTCAGTTTGCCCAAAATCACCTTCGGGGATTCGTAGGTCTCTTCCTGATACACCACTTCTTTATAGCGATTGAGCGAGAGGTCATAATTTTGCGCTTTCAGCTCATCAATCGACACCGTAAAGGCCGACTGCGTTTTATCTGCAAACTCAGCATCGATAGCAGCAATGTCATTTTTCTCATACAGCGCGGTGTAACGCTTCCACTTGGCAATCGCGTCGGGAATGTCGTTATCGCTGATTGGGTTTCGTTTATCATCGAGCGAATAGCCGTCGGCTTTCATGTCATACATGAATACACGATCGGTGCTGCCGCCTTTGGTGAAAATCAAAATACCGGTTGATACGCCTGCATAAGGCTTAAACACGCCGCTTGGCAGTGAAATCATCGCCTCCAACTGGTTGTTTTCAATCAGCTCTTTACGCAGGTCTTTATGCGCTGATGAACTGCCAAATAACACGCCATCCGGCACGATGGTCGCACTACGACCACCGAGTTTCAGCATGCGTAAAATCAGCGCCACAAACAACAATTCGGTTTTCTTGGTCTTCACCGTTTTTAGCACATGCGGGTTCACCGCCGACTCATCGAGGCTGCCTTTAAATGGCGGGTTGGCCAAAATTTTATCGAAGTAGTTCTCTTCCTGCGGTTTACCCACAAACGATTTATTCAGGCTGTCTTGATAGGTGATGTGGGCATTGCTAACGCCATGCAACATCATGTTCATAGCAGAAACACGCAACATGGTGCTATCGAAATCGAGGCCCCAAAACATCTCTTTATTAATGTGCTCGGAATAAGGCGCGAGTAAATCGCCCGAATAGACGGGGTTGCCATCTTCATCTTGATAGATTGATTCGGGGCTGGAGTGTTTACGGGTTAAATATTCCATGGTGCGTGACAAGAAACCTGCCGTGCCACATGCAGGGTCGCAGACAGTTTCAGTGGGTTGCACGTCGATCATCTCAATCATCATATCGATGATATGGCGCGGCGTTCTAAACTGGCCGTTAATGCCTGCCGATGAGAGCTTACTCAGCAGATATTCATAGATATCGCCCTTCACATCGCTTTTATCGAGCGGCAGTTTATCGACCATCTCGACGGCGGCAGTGATCACCGCTTCACTGCGAATCTGTAAATCAGCGGTTGCCATAAACTGCGCAACATCAGAGCCAGTTAATTCTACATTGGCAAAATAGGGAAACACTTTGTCGCGCAAGTGCGGTAATAGCTCTTGCCCCGACATGTTTTTGTAATTCTGCCAGCGCAATAACTGGCCTTCTGACGACTCAGGAAACAGACGGGTAAACGGTCGATTAGTGCGCTGCGCTTTTTTCTCAGCTTGCGTCTCTTGAATATCAAGCATGCGCGAAAACATCAGGTAACTGATTTGCTCGATCACCACCAGCGGGTTAGTGACACCGCCCGTCCAAAATTTTTCCCACAGGTTATCGATGTCGTTACGAAGTTGACCAGTTAACATAATGTTCTCTTAAAGGATGTGCTTGCTGCAATGATGCCGATTATACCGAGCAAAACGGAGTTCGTAAGTTTACAAACGCCGTTCGCTCAGGGTTTCATCAACGGGCTGATTGGCTAATCACCGGATTATTCGGTAACAGGAACGGCTGCATAAGCCGAGTGAGTTGCTCGATGTGTGTTTCATCAAAAATCTCAAGGCCATTGCCATTGGAAATGCGCTCAAACGGGCCTTCGTAAAGTTCAGCCAATTGAATGCGGCCATGATGGGCGATGAAGATTTTTAACTGATTCAGATATTGTGTCTGCTGATAAGTCAGTTGCGATTGTTGCAAAAACGCGGTGAAGCAGTGATCGACCTCTTTGGCATCTAAGCCGACCAACTGGCACAAGGTAATATTCAATTGTTGTGGTGAGCGGCCATAAAACTCGTTTAATACGCGCGGATCAACACCCGGATATTGCGTCAATACGGTGGATGTCAGTGAGGTCAACTCATCTTCTGTTACCGGCACGTTTTTATAGATCTTCTGCAATACGGGGTTTTTCTCCAGCATCGCATCTAAGATCTCTTTCAGACGTTTACGATAGACAAGCGCATCGTTTGAATTGAGAGTCACGGTGCGTTCGTTGATTTGCACACCATCATCAAAGGTTGACGTCGCAGGCGTGGTGTAGCCTGGCCCGATGCTACGTTTTTTAAACTTCATAATGGCACGCAACTCAAGCCGTGTTTGTTCTAATCGCGCGACCGATAAATTGGCCCAGTAATCATGGCTTTGCACGGCTTCCAACTCATCGCCTTTCAAGCGCACATCATTGATCGTCACCGCTAAATTTTGCACCGATGCAATCAGTTCGGCTTTCAGGTTTTCGAGCTCACTGCTCGCCAGTAAATGTGCAGTTTGTAATTCGGCAATCAGGCGATCAAAGAGTGATGCATCGATGTCTTTCAAGGGGCGAGAGCCCATCAGCGGCGCAATCGTTTTCTCAAGTGCATGCCGTGTTGAGGCCGCCATCTGGCTGAGCATGTCGCTTTCTTGCAGCAGTTTCACCAACCGCAATTCGCGGCGCACCGCAATCGCATCTTCGGGCAAATCACAGATATCCGCTTTTAATAACGCGACGGCCAGCTCAAACGCGTTCACCGACGCTTTTTTCATGGCGCTATCAGCTAACGTGAGGCGCGCGTCAAACACGGTTTGCAATAGCGAACGGCTGGTTACAACTTCTGCTTCAGTGTATTCCTCATCGAAATATTGGAAGTTGCCGTAATGGTCAAAAATCAAAAACTCTTCTTTGTCTTTACCCTGTCCGAACAAGTTTTCGCATAACCGTGTGCCACGGCCAATCATCTGCCAGAATTTCACCCACGATTTTACCGGGCGAGCAAACACCAGATTCACCACTTCTGGCACATCAATGCCGGTGTCTAACATATCGACCGAAATCGCAATACGAAACGGGTTATCAGGGTTTTTGAATTCATCAATCCGCGCATCAGGGCGATCAACCTTGTTATGAATAACCTTGCACACCTTGGTGCCATATTGCGGGTAGAGTTTCACAAACATCGATTCGAGATGTTCGGCGTGCTCCTGACTTTGCGCAAAAATAATCGATTTGCCCACCAGCGACTGCGTGGCGTCTTTGATGCCATTCGTCATCAAGTTCTCTAAGATCTGGCAATCCGTTGATTCGCTGAAGATCTTTTTACCGATCTCTTTGCCTTTGAAATGCACATTCTGAGCTTCTTCTATGCCCAGATCATCTTCCAACTGAGCCTGCTGTTCTGATGTCAGGTCTTTGTAGTGAATGCCATCACGCAAAAATTCCGTGGTGAACTCTTTAACGCGGAATGGATTTAAATAACGAGGCTCATGGGCAATCGCTTCCGCCAAATCAAAGTTAAAGGTCGGGTCGCCATTCTCACATCCAAACAGGTCGAAGGTGTTACGAGCAATGAATTTCACCGGTGTTGCGGTGAGCCCCACTTGTAGCGCATCGAAGTAATCAAAGATATCGCGATATTTGTTATAGATACTGCGGTGCGATTCATCAGCAATGATGAGATCAAAAAAGCCAACATCCAACTGAGAGAAGCGGTTCATCATGCCTGGGTACGTTGCCACAAAGATACGCGCTGATTGATCGATCTTGTTGCTATCCCCCACCACACAGCGCGGTTCAGAGGCTAAGTGATGCTTGAACGCGTTATCAGCCTGACGGCGTAGCTCTTTGCGATCACACAAAAAAAGCACGCGCTTCACCCAACGCGCTTTTAACAGCAATGCCACCAGCGCGATAGAAACACGCGTTTTCCCAGTGCCTGTAGCCTGAACAATCAGTGCTTTTCGGCGTTGATTTTGAATGCGATTAGTTACCGATTTAATCGCTTCAATTTGATATGCACGATCGGTAATTGAGAGGTCAGGGTTTAGCGTTTCCAAATTTTTATCTTTGTGCTGATGTTGGTAATGCAAAAACATCAGACTATCTTTGGAATAAAAACCAAACACTTGGCGGTATGCGTTGTATTGCTTGGTATCCCAAATACAGATCTCATAGCCGTTGGTGTAAAAAACAATTGGCGTTGGGCAGTTAAACTGTTTCGCCAGCCCTTCCGCGTAATAGCGCGCCTGTTCCCGCCCCTTTTGCATATTTTCGCGAGAGCGCTTCGCTTCAACCACCGCTAACGGATTACCATCATCACCCCATAACACGTAATCAGCATAACCGATCCCCGATGCAGTGGGTTGATAAAGCACTTCGATCTCGACGCCCACTTGTTCAGGGTCTGACAGATCCCAACCGGCGGCCACCAGTTGTGTATCAATCAACATTTTGCGGGTTTGGTTTTCATCCCACGCTAAGCTGTTAGCCGTTTGCTGGCTTCGTGCTCGGGCGGCTTGCAGTTTCTCTGCGGTTGCTTCGGCATGCTGGCGCGCTTTGCGCTCTAATTCCAGTTCACGAGAAAGCTGTTCTTGCTTGGCTCTGTTTTCTTCAAGAATTTTCTCTAGCTCTTTCGAGCTCATGCCTGATGTTGCGGCGTTCTGTTCTGGGCAAACAAACACATGGAGATCGGCGTGCGTAAACCCATAGTAGTTCACCGCCATATACTGGCCTAACTGATGCGCGACACCGAGTGCAGCAACGGCTTTTTTCAGATCGCCTTCGCCACCATGCGCCGTGTCATTCCCCTCTTTTCGCAGATAATGCAAAAAGTCGCGCAACGAACTTTCGGTAACATGAATGAAGGCGTCGTTTTTCAACAGCTCCATAAAATTAGCCATCGGCAGTTTCGGCAAACCGTCAATGTCATAAATTTCTTTGGTGACTTCCTCCGCAAACCCTCTGAGCCGAGTAATCGCACTCCCCGGATCAAGATATAAGATCTGTTCAGCCAGCATTCCTAAGTTTGCCAGCTTCTCATTATGCCCACGGATCAATTCAAAATTTAAAGAAATCGCCATATGTTGCTGAGTCTCCAATCAGAACTTACCTCGTTATACCAAACTTTGCACACCAGAGCGATGCGCAAAATCATGGATAGAGTTCAGTTTGAAGATTAAGGGGTTCTGATAAAGAGTGAGGATTGTAAGCTTGGAAAAATTACTCTTTAATTCGTATCATTTTTTCTCTAAAAGCCACGAAAACAACAGCGACACATCATAAAAAGGATGAAGTAAATATGACCATTTAAGCTCACCCGATTCAGAAGAGCACGCCTCCTCGTTAAACTCTTTGTTAAATAAGCTAATAGCTTTATAAAGCTGATTCATTTCTGAGCTTTGCATATCAAACAAGGTATTTTTCACCATGTTAAAATTAATAACATCATACATTTCACCTAATGAATTAACCTCATCTGAGAACCTAGCCTCAATCATTGGAATCATTATGGTATCAATTATATTTTTTGTTTTCTTTCTTCTGTTCTTCCAAGAGCTACTATTATCTAATTTAAAGTCATGCCTAAGAAGATCGGATATTTTGAACGATATAGGTACTTTACACATCACTGTATTAATAATTACTGCTCGCACACAATAAAATCGCCCTCCAGAAATATCCGTTTGATGACGTTCAATGAGTATATTAGATACTCTAGAAACGAAATCATCAGTTAACATCACCTTCCAATCAGAAAGAAACATAACTTTATTTTCATTAACACTATAGACCTCACCCAATGCGCTAGTGACTACATTTTTTATTTCAATATCAGTAAGCTTATCATTCACCAAATGTAGAATACCTTTAATATTCGAAGATACATCTGATATGTAATCTACAAATTCACTCATATAAAACCCCACGCATTAAAAGATACAATCAGAGACATATATCAATAATTAATTTTACAAACGAAATCAATCAACCGAGTCATTTGTTCAACAACATGCGGAACCTCTCTTTCCTCACAACCTTTATTATATTTAGCCAGTTGCATGCAATATCCAGAGAATGGCTGTGAAGTACCAACAGGCGTGACTGCTCCGCTAGGTGATTGGAATATAACTTTATCAATCTCATACCCAACTTTATATCGCTCGTTGTTAGGTTTAATATAATCAACAATCAATGCATCAAAACCAGACAAGCATTTTTTACCCGCCATTCTATTTGCTTTATCGATTATGCCAAAAATAAAATCTTCGGATGCTTTACTTTTACCTTTAACTGACAATTCAACCTTTAGTTCTGATTTATTTCCGTGACTAGTGAAAACAGTAATAACCAGCCCATCAAATAGTTCCTTTGCAATATAGGTATAGCAATCACTACTGCTTTTAGCATCATGTTTCTCAATGACAACGCCAAACCCATCCATCTTAAGAATGTCATGTAACCGGTGTATCTTGTTGATTTTATCTTGATTGATAATAGCTTTCATTTGCCCACCACTAAGTGTTTGATACAGAAACAAAAAATAATTTAACCAATAAAAACAACCCTAAAGAAACAGGTAGTTCATCGCGTTCAGTCAATACAGATACAATATTGGTAGTTGAATAACATTCTTTCAACTGCACCGATATTCTTTCAATCTCATCAAAAGAGTACAGTTCATCATAAAACAATGTAGTTAGAATAGATGTTATATTTCGCATATTTTTTATCTTTGCAATCTCTTTATCCAAAATTGGTAACATTACATGATAATATTCAACGCTACCAACTCCTGCTGTCATCTTTCTAAAATCATTTCCATCTGCCCCAAAACTTATCCGAACATGAAAAACAGTCAATATAGAGCGAATAAAATCACGCTCACTTTCCGAAGAAAAATTAAGAATCCCAAAGCCATACAACTCCGCACACCTTCTGACTTCACTTGAAGATTTTTCATGTAAAGCGACAAAAATATTTTTTGATTGAAATTTAGTTCGCCGTACATCAATTAGTTGATGAAACTGCGGGTCAATCAGCATTACGACTTCTGCATTAGCTAATATTTCGGGTGTTATAAACAAATCATCAGGTAGAAGTTTATAATCACGCTCTGTTCCAAATTCAAAGCAATTTGAACCCCGTTCAATAATCAATATCATTCACGCCTCCATTCACTAAAAAAACCAGTCTAAGATCTGGTTTTGGTCGAGTTCAACGTGAACGCTGGTACTGCCAAATCAAGTTATCCAAAATTTTAGGTGTCATGAAATCATGTTTCTGTTTTAACTCATCGCATGCCCCCCTAACCAATCCAACTGCTTCATATAAATTTACAGGGCGGTTCAATGCCGATGTCAGAAAGCGAATGATCATGCGATCAGGCTTGATGAGTTCACTATCGCCTGCAAGCATTAAAAAATATTTAAGACAAATGCCAGATGTCTGACCAGGAATAGCTAGAATAGTGCGTTCAAATGCCACACTATCAACGACCTTATTTACATCGTTTAAATGCTCGACACCAAATTCTTTCAATACACGCATAAATCGCACTACCGCTTCAGCCTTTAATATTCCGTTTTTAGGCGATGTCCGGTGGCGACTAAACAGTTCTTCAGCAAGATCATCAGGTGTTCTTTCACTGATCTGTTCAAGAAACCAAGACGTTGTAATTGGTGATTGCTTTTCTTTTTCATATGCCTTGGTGATATTCATTGTTTTACATACTCGATCAACAATCTTGATTACATTGGCATATCGAATACCCATAGAAAATACACTATCGATGACACACAACGGTACACATCCGTAGTCATATTCAGGAGTCAGGGTATAACGGCTTACATCAATACAATTATCAAAATGCTGCGTAACCAGTTTATGCTCATTCATCATGCTATATTTCCTCTTCTGTTTTATACCATCCCTGATTTCAGGCAAAGCAAAGCCCTCAGCAGGCTTAAAATTGCTGAAATATCTGGTTCTGGTTTTTTGAACAAAAAAATCCCGCAAACAATCAATTTTGATTGATTATCTGTAGGTTCATTTTATTAATGTGATTTAAAAGACTGTTGTGGTTGAAACTGATTTGAGAGTTTGTATTAGCTACAAATCTATTATAACAGCGAATTAAAATGTTTAACAAAAAAAAGAACTTTAATACTAAAAAAACAAAAAATACAAGAAACAAACAAGATAAAAAACAAATAACAACACAAAAAACCAAAGAAACATTAATGACTGAATATTTTTTAGTATAAAATATATGTCCCTCTGATTTATGAAGAATCGCACAGTAATCCCTTCCTTTCTAAATAACGGTTTCGAACTATAGAGCCCTTGGCGGTAGTAACTTACTTTTACCCGATGCCGAGCGCAGACTCATCGAAAAAAATCATTCAAAAAACAACGTTAAAACAATGCTTAACGTCTGACTACTATACTCATGCTGCTTCAGGGACATAGGGTTTCGACTGTTCATCAACAGACTTCTGAGGCTCGTTCCTCTATAAAATAGAGTCTCAGTTGGTGTTAGGATCAGTTGTTCAGTGGTTGTTTCAAAAACCAAATATATCTGATGTCTTATAGGTAACAATGTTAAGTATGAATTTATAGTAAAAATAGGTATTTGAGGGGAAGCTAAGCTTATTACGCTATCTAATTTTTACATGCCTTTATTATAACAAGGGATTAAAATGTTAGCCAAAAAAATGAAAATTTGGAATAATAATTCAAAAAAGACGCGATAAAAGGGATTATCTCCCTTTTATCACTAAATTTTATAACGAATCAAATACAACTCACTCTTCACCAAACCCAATCAATCAGCTTTTTGACGCCATAACCCACTATCGCCCCTGCGGCGATGGGCACTGCCAACGGCGTCACTGAGGCTATGGATAGCCCACTGGCAAGAGCCACCGAGCCACCTGAAATGGCTGAGCCCGTCACCAGTGCTGCACTGGTCGGTATAATGGCTGTGGCGATTTGTTGCTTAGCGTTTTCAGCAAGTGTTGATTGTGCAACATAACTTACAACCGCTTGAGTGCCTTGTGTTTCCATGAGCATTTTCGTCTCAATAGCGGTACTAACCACGGTATTGATTTGTTCACTGTAACCAAACCCCATGATGCACCACGCCACAAACTGCTCGCAGTTATTGAACACCACGTTGTAATCG
>Ga0183099_1000645_pt1 | contig 23548 bp, 21 predicted proteins | sample Biomet1_FD_127788 | JGI IMG/M metagenome (GOLD analysis project Ga0183099, IMG submission 127788) | Microbial communities from bioreactor (seeded with anoxic lake sediment) at LBNL, California, USA - Biofuel metagenome 1 | ecosystem: Engineered > Bioreactor > Anaerobic > Unclassified ...
TTATGGTAAAGTTCGACGGGCCGTTCGCCGTACAGATCGGAGAGGAGAAAATAGAAAACAGTCTTCCCGCGCTCAATACCATTTACAATCCGATCATCAGGCAGCAGATAAAAAACAGCTTTCTCGGATTTGCGGGAGAATACAAGAACATAACGTGCATTATGGTAAAGTTCGACGGGCCGTTCGCCGTACAGATCGGAGAGGAGAAAATAGAAAACAGTCTTCCCGCGCTCAATACCATTTACACCCTCATGCAGAACAAGGCGTACAGGTACGGCGGATACTGTACAAAACCGGACATTTCGGACAAGGGCGTCGTTTTTCCCGTTTTCTTCGGAACACCGTCCGCACTGGAGCACAAAGAACGGAACGCAGTTCTTTGTGCGGAAGAAATTCTTGCTGCCGCGGAAAAGTATCCTGAAATAACGTCTGTTCACACGGGGATCGGAACGGGAATGGTGTATTCGGGTGAATTCGGCGGAATTATACGCAAAGACTATACAATCATCGGTAATTCCGTCAATTTTGCGTCGCGTCTCATGGTGCACGCTGCCGCGACGGGAACGTATTCTATTCTGATGGACGAAGAAACAAAACGCTGTACTACCCTGATGTGCGACGTAGAAACTGTTTCAGGTATAACCTGCAAAGGATACGACGGAGAGCAGACGGCTTATCTTGTCAAAAAAATCAAGGAAACGTCGGAAAAAAACCATCAGAGCACGCAGCTTGTCGGACGGAGCAGGGAACTTCAGCTGCTGAACGAACGTTTTATCCAGAGCGCGGCCGGGCGCATGAACATTCTTTCCGTAACGGGCGACGCCGGTATGGGAAAGACGTATCTTGTAGAACAGTTTCTTTCCACCGCGAAGGAACATATTTCCGATGCGGCGTTTTTCTGCGGCACATGCTACCAGTACGAGGAAACGACCGTTTTTTTCTGCTGGCGGACAATCGTAAAAAAACTTATCTGTATGCCTGAAAGTCTGCCGTCCGACGAGGCTGAATCGTTCGTACGGAATCTTTTTGCGTCATATTTTCCAGACGAAGCAGAATGGGCGGAATTGTTTTTAACAATGCTCGGATATGATTTCCCGGAAAACGCAGGGACTGCCGGCATGGACACTTCCATAAAGCAGAATCATTTCTTTACGATCGTGGAACGGCTCTTCACGCTCGCCGCGTTGAAACGTCCGCTCGTTATCATTCTTGAAGACCTCCAGTGGTGCGACCGCGTGTCGCTGTCAATGCTCGAATACCTTATAACGGGCAGCGGAGAAAAACGGATATTCATTATTGCCGTTTCCCGAGAGTCGCCTGTTATTACGGACTTTTTCAAACAGTACGTCGTACCCGTACTGCATTTGAATCAGCTTTCCGACGATGCGGCGTGCGCGCTTACAGGCGTTCTTCTGAACATGAAAACGGACGAACCTCTTCTTGTCAGAAAAATTGTAGCGACGGCGGAGGGTAATCCGTTCTTTATAGAAAACATCGTGCACAGTTTTGTTGAAAGCGGCACGCTCGTGGAAGACGAAACGGGAAAAAGAATACTGTCTAGTAATATTAAGAACATACAGAACATCATTATTCCTTCGTCTATACAGAATATTATTCTTTCAAGGCTCAATTCCCTCAAATTTGAAGAACAGGTGATCTGTAAAACGGCGTCTGCGATTGGAAAAACGTTTTATTCAGACTGCCTCAGAGAGGTGCTTCCCGACGGTATAAGCAAAACGTCAGTCGACAAAGCGCTGTCCGATTTTGAAGACCATAATATTATTGTCAAGGACGGGGACGACGGCGCGGAATATTCGTTCAAGCACGGGATCATTCACGACGTTATCTACGACACGATACTCGACGCAACGAAAAAGGAACTGAACCTGATGATACTGCTGTATCTTGAAAAACAGTACGAAGGCAACTGTCTGCCCGTGGTTGAAAAACTCGAGCATCACGCGCTGCAGGCGCGGGCATACGGCAAGGTCTTTGACTACGCATGCGCCGCGGCAAAAAAATCGGAACGTCTTTTTTCCGCGCAGGACACAATAACGCATTGTCTTACAGCGCTCGCGGCGCTGCCGAATATCCAGCCGACCCATGGAAGACGAAGAGAAACTGTACCGGCTTCTTCTGACTCAGGGTTGTAAGCGTACAGAACGATTGAAAATTATGAAAAAGCCAGGGAGACGTTCGGAAAGGTCCTCGCCGGATGTAGAAACAAAACGATCCTCGCTGACGCGCTGCGCGGTCAGGGCAGATGCAGTCAGGAACAAGGAAAATTCGACGAAGCGGTCGGACTGCTTGAAAGAGCGCTGAAAACGCTCGGCAAGAGAGCGCCGGTGTCTCTCCCTTCCGTATACGCAGATTTAGCGCGGGAAGCGCTCGTTCAGGCGTTCAACTGCGGAATACGCAGGGGCCGGGTACGGCAGTACGAAGGAGAACGGCTCCGAACTGCGGAAACAAGAACGGATATTCTGTGCGTGCTTAACAAGTTGTATTATTTCGGTCTTCCTGAAAAAATCGCGTGGAGTTCTCTTGCGAATTTTAACAACACCCTGCACTGCAGAAAAAATGCCGATCTGTTCTGCGCGGCCGCGGGCGATTACGCGCTTTCTCTGGTTACGATCGGGCTTACGAAGCTGGGCAGGAGTATTTTTGAACAGGCAGACGAACTGCTGTCCGGCGTGCAGAACCTGAAAACGAAAAGTATATTCAAAGCGCGCTACGCATACTATTTTCTGTTTTATAACGATCCGGTCAGATCCATACACATGCTCGAAACTGCAACAGATTACTTTAGAAAAACAGGCGAACAGTGGGAACTGATGACGGCGGAAGGCGCGCTCGCTCAGAATTATTTTCTAACCGGAGATTTTGAAAAAGCAGAAGCGGGATACGAAGAAAGCGGACGGCTTGCGAAAAATCTGCATTCGGTCATGCACGTCGGATGGAAGTACAACAAAGTACCGTTTATAAAATATCTCCGCGGGGAAATATCCGGCGCGGAAGCCGAAGACCAGCTGCTCACCGGCATAAAACTGAGCAGTGCGGTTCACGACCACATGACGCTCTGCATTCATTACGGTCATCTTGCGTACATTGCTTCCCGCCAGCACCGGTACGACAAGGCGCTTGAATACGCGGACGAAGTCGTAAAGGAAAACGATATATATAGAATAAACGTACCGCACGTAAAAATTTCCTACGTAAACGCTGTCGAATCAATCTGCAGCGCATTCAGACATTCCGCGGTTCCGGCTGAAAGTGTGTCGTATTACAGAAAACTCGCCGTCCGGGCGCTTTCGCGCGTACAGCGGCTGAGCAGAAAATACCGTATGCTCGAAGGTCCGTCCGCGCGCGCCGCGGCCGTCATGGCTCTGTCGCAGAACGACCGGACAGGAGCGGCGGAGCAGTACGCCGCGTCGGTAACGGCCCTGAAGGACAGTCCGTATAAATGGGAATATGAAAACACGCTTGCGTTCGGAAAGGAAAACGGTTTTTTATAAAGGAGAAACAATATGAAAGATGAAGACAGACGGTACAGCCATTACAAGAATCTGCCAAAGCGGCTCAGGCAGGCACTGTTCAGACTTTGTATTTACGGAGCACTGCTCGTTGCCGGAGAAGTATCGTTTTATTCGATCACGAAGATCGGACGGGAAATACCGCTGCTTAAAATACTGTTCCAGTACCAGTGGTGGGTGGACCCGAAACTTAATCTGAACCAGATATGGAGCGTGCCGATCATGACGTTCTACGGACAGGCAAGTCTGTATATGTTCTTCGTGTACGGTCTTATCTGTGTCGCAGGCCTTGAACCGGCATACCGCTGGATGAAGAAAAAAGACGTTCCGGTTCTGCTCCGCGGCCTTGTTTACATGTTTATTATACTCGGCATGGAATGTCTTCTGGGATGGATACTGTACTGGACTACGGGATACATGATCTGGTATTACACAGGATGGGGTTCGTTCCCCGTATTCACCAGCCTGGCGATAGCACCGATGTGGTTTATCTGCGGGCTCATCTCTGAAAACGTCATCAACGTATTCGACTCGTTCGACAAACTAAAAATGACGCTGTACGGGCTGGCGGCGTCCGCCGGTGCGAAAAAGGAGAACGGAAATAAAATCGCAGTTATCAGCGACGTCCATATCGGCAAAAAAAAAGGCGGGTGGTTCGACGGACTGTACCCTGCGTATCTGAACATCATTCTTAACAAGATCGCTCTCGACAGCAGGATCACTAAATTAATAATCATCGGAGATTTTTTCGACACGTGGCTCTGCCCGCCGGAAGAAAAACCGTTCAGGAATGCGGCCGAAGCTGCTGACACGTGGAAGGACGCAGTGTTCATGCCTGCGTTAAAAAAGTGCATCGAACTGTGCAAAGAAGTATGGTACATTCCCGGCAACCACGACATGGGTATTACGCAGGAAGACCTGAACGCCGTGTCTGTAAACGGCAGGACAATGCTGCTCAAGGAGCCGGGAACATACCCTGCGGAACAGCTTTTTAACCACGGGTCGGCGACCGCATCCGTAAGGTTTGAACACGGTAACGCCGCTGATCTGTTCAACGCGCCCGTAAGCCCCGGTGACACGGACACGCTGCAGGGACTGCCGTTCGGTTATTACGTGACACGGCTTGCAGCAGAAGATTCCCACGATATGTTCACCGCTGCGAGGAAAGCGTATGCAGGCTCTTCTGCGGCAGATCTCCTCGGTACGGAAGAAAACGAACCCGGAGCCGTTTTTATAAAGTTGTTCGTCGACGCTGTCGTCGCGCTGTCCAACGCAAAACGTCCCAGTGACGACAAGCTCACTGACAGTTCCGTTATCCGCATGGCGGAACCGTACCGGGACGTCACGATCGGTGACGTAAAAAAATGCTATCATTCGCTCCTGAAAAAATATGAAACGCTTGAAAAAAATCCCGTGCACACGGACGATCCCGACTCGTTCCATCATTACTATCTTCTGGCGGCAGGCAAAAAAGGCTTGTGTCGGTACGCACACGAAAAATTCGGAAAAACAAGCGTGAGCCTGTGGTTCAAGCGGCTGTTCTCGAACCAGCCGCCGGAAAAGATCGTAGTTATGGGACATACTCATTTTACAATGAAAGAATTTGTCATGGACGGAGAACTGTCGGGTATTTACGCAAACACCGGCTGCATCTGCTCGTGTACAAAACAGGGGTCTCCGTCGTGGATAGAACTTGTCAATACTGACAGAGGCTGCCGCGTTAAGATGAACAAACTCTGACCGCTATTCCAGCATCTGCTTCAGTTCCGATATGACGCAGATGTTTTCTTCCGAAGCATTGCGGATCTTTGAAAGATTGTTTTTCAGATCCGCAATGCTTGAATTCTGTTCTTTTGAAGCGGTGAGTACTGAATCAGTGATGGACGCCAGTACTCCAAGCGAATGGTTCAGCGCTTCGCCGCTTTCCTTCTGCTCGGCAGTCTGCGAGGAAATTGTATGAACCGTTTCCATCAGGTTCCCGATGATGGAACTTATATGATTGCTCTGCTCAAGCTGAGACTGGAGGACGTTGAATATCTCTTCAATTTCTGATTCAGTTTTCGTGTTTTCAGAGATCACGTCCTGCAGCCGCGACGACACGAGTTTTTCCTGATTCTGAATGTTATGGATCTTGTCGATCATCGTTGAAAGTATCGAGTTTATCTTGTTGGCACTTTCACCGGACTGCGCCGCAAGCGATCTGATCTCTCCGGACACAACGCTGAACCCTTTGCCGGCTTCACCGGAACGCGCTGCTTCGATAGCCGCGTTTATTGAAAGCACGTTCGTCTGCTGCGAAAGATCGCTGATTGAATTGGCGATATCGTAAATATGCTTTGAATAGCTTGCCAGATCGTCGATGAGGCGGGACGAATTCGCGACGTCGTCGTTTGCGGCTGTACAGACCTGCGTCAGCGTTTTGAGCGTTTCAGAAGACTTTCGTATAAGCGTATCTGTTTTATGAATACCTGACGTAAGACCGCTCACGTCCGAAACAGTCTCATCGACGAGCTTTTCATGCTGTCCGACCATTTCCGACATTTTGTCGATCGCGGTGAAAATATGCAGCACGCTCTCCTTGTTTGCCGTAACCTGATCGTGCTGTATCTGGATGTTGGAATTCACCTGTGCAATGCTCGTGAGATACTGCGATACAAGCGTACTCACCGACGAAATGCTCGTGTCGAGTATTTTACCGGTCGAATCAGCTTTTTCAGACGCTCCTCTGACGTGTTCGAACATGGCGTCCTGCTTGTCCTTGTCCGTTTCAAGTTCTTCGGAAAAGAGTATGCACTTGCGGTTCATATCCGCGACTTCCTGCGAAATACTGTAGAACGTTCCGATGATAAGCCCCATGAACCCGATCCCCTGCAGCAGAATGAACGGCGTAATATCAAACATAAAATTATACATGTCGTATCCTGAAAACAGGATCGCGACGAGCAGCCCGATTCCCGTACTCACGTTCCGCGTTCCGTTTCCCCTGAGCGACTTGAAAAAACCGTAAATACCGTACCCGAGCCCCATGAACGGATAGATAAGCATAATGGAATGCCACGTGTCAAGCGCGGCCGTCGTCGGCTGAAAATAATAACCTGCTATGAACACGATTCCTATGCCGTTAAGCACGTACCGCAGTTTTTTCGGAGTCTGAATGACGAAAAACCGCCGGAAAAAACGGATAATAAAAATAATGGAAGCGGGGAAGCACGAATAGAAAAAGGCCTTGAGCAGCAGGTAAGAAATGCCTGCGTCATAGATCGTTACGTTCAGCAGATAGATCGAAAAAAGAAAAGCCGAAAGCGCCAGATGCAGGAATTCTTTTTTTTCTTTGTAATTCACAAACATAAAGAGTGAATACATCGCTACGAACAGCAGCAGCACGCACGCAAACCGCGGAAGCTGCACGTCAAGGAACGAATACACCTGGCTGTTCCGCCGGTATGTCTCGCCGTCCACAACATCGAGCTGCCGTATTTTATACGTACCTGTGTCGTTCCACAGCTCAAGGCGCACCGTGTTCGTCTCCCTGAGCACTGCCGACGGAACGAGCACGCCGCGCGTAATATACGGCTGAAAGAAAAAAGCCGGGCCCGGACGCCCGATCGAATCGATCAGTTCATCGTTCACGTACACTTTGCAGGACATCAGGTTTTTATACAAAAAAATACCCGCATCGCCTTTCCATCCGGCAGGAAGCACAAGCGTTCCCGTCACGGTGACGCCATCCTTTCCGGTGGATTTGACTGTAAGCGGGTATGAATCCATAGTACTTTTTACAATTCCCGTTCCCCGGACTGTAAAACCGCCTAGTTCAGCCGGTCTGTCAGGAGCAGCTGAAACAACAGACGGTAGCAGCAATACAAGAGAAAGGGTAAGAATTACCGTTTTTTTCATAGAAATGCCTTCTTCGTTTTTTTTATACAGCAGACGCCGTTGCCCTGACGTACAGGGCAGAAATGGGTATTACACTACCAGATGTTCGAGGCTTCTTCTTTTGTAGACAGCCTCCAGTGCTGGCTTCTGCCGATTCCCAGACCTATCTCTCCTCTTACCTCAAGCCATGCAGGTTTTCCATTCGCAGCATCGTGAAACGTGATTTTACACTTATACAGGTTTCCGTCTCCCGGATCTACGATATTTCCGCCGGACCACGCGCCGTCCCGGACCTTTTCCATACGGAATATCCACGGGGTTCCCACAAGCGGCATATCTTCAGGCTTTCCTGCAACGGGGAAGTTTTTATACGGTTTTTTTCCTTTGGCTCCAAACGCTTTCGTATCCGGGGTATATCCCGAGGCGCTTATCATTTCGCCGTACAGCATGCCGTCGCTGTTCTGATGAACATACCAGCCGCCTGTTGCCTTGTCCGTTTTCTCGTCCCAGCTTACCCAGTATCCTTCCGCAGGATCACCGGCACATACAATGCCCGTACAAATGAGCAGCAGCGCGAACACAGCAAGTGTTTTTTTCATTTTTTCTCCAAAATATCGATTATACTCTGTTTGGTAAAATTCTAACACACTAAAGAATGGTTTTCAATTTCGTTTGACTTATTCTTTTCAGCGTGTAAAATGAACGTATGGATACAATCATCGTTTGCATGGGCAGCTCATGTTTCAGCAGAGGAAATTCTCTGAATGCCGATCTTGTCCGAACGTTTATAAAAGAACACAATCTGGAGGATACGGTACGCGTACAGGGATGCCTCTGCAGGGGACTGTGCAAAAACGGTCCGAACATTGAAATCAACGGCAAAATATACAACAAAGTTTCGCAGAAAACACTTGACCAGATCATTACCGAAGGGTTAGGACTACACTCATGAACACAATGTCTCCGGTTTACACAATTCAGACAGAATGTCAGGACTGCTATAAATGTATCCGCAGGTGTCCGGTAAAGGCGATCCGCGTCGAAAACGGCCACGCTGCCGTTATGAGCGAACTGTGCATTGCCTGCGGCCGGTGCGTTATAAACTGTCCGGCTCACGCGAAACAGTACCGGGACGATACGGGGCTTGTGGAAAAACTGCTTGAATCGGGAAAAAAAGTGATCGTATCGCTTGCGCCGTCGTTCCGGGCAGAATTTCCTCACTATACGCCGAATCAGATCATTTCAATGCTTAAAGGGCTGGGATTTTACGGAGTTTCGGAAACGGCGCTCGGAGCCGATCTTGTTTCATACGAAGTAGCTTCGGAACTTTCTCAGGATGTAGACAATAATAGACAGAAACTGTTCATTTCGTCAGCATGTCCTGCCGCCGTGGAATTTATCAAGCGGTATATGAGCGAATATACGCCGTACATCACAGACTGCGCATCCCCGCTTCTGGCACACGCACGCTATCTCAGAAGCGTGTACGGAGATGATATTGCAGTTGTCTTCATAGGTCCGTGTATTGCTAAAAAAAGGGAAGCGGACGTGTGGAAGGAAATAAGCGCGTCCATAACGTTCAAGGAACTGAGAAAAATGATGCTGGAAGCCGGTATCACTGAAGCCGGAACCGAAGGTCATCTCGACGAAGACGGAAATTTTGTCCCGGTATTAACGGCAGACGGAAAAGAAGAAACGCCCGGCTTTATTCCACGGCGGGCGGCAAAAGCCGAACTCTTTCCTATGGAAGGAGGCATGATAGCAGCGTGCAAAAAATACAGGCAGCTCAAGGATATACGGACTATTGCCGTTTCCGGGATCGAAGCTATACGCGACGCGCTGAACGGGCTTGACGTTTCTGCTCTGAGCGGTCCGCTGTTTCTTGAAGTTCTGTCGTGTACGGGAGGATGCGTGAACGGTCCCGGTACGGAACAGACGAGCGCGATCGCGCTTCGACGCATACAGACGATCGATTTTGCCGAAAAGGCAGACAATACGCTCGACGACCGCACGATCAGCGCGATCCCGGAAATGAAGGGAACTCTGCCGGGAGAACCTGTAAAAGAACAGTCGTTCTCTGAATCGCGGATAAGCGAAGCTATGCGCTCGATGGGAAAATACGCCGCCTCCGATGAAATAAACTGCAACGGCTGCGGATACGAAACGTGCAGGAATTTTGCGGTTGCTATGCTGAGCGGTGTTGCCGAAAAAACAATGTGCGTTTCTTATATGAGGAAGCTCGCACAGAAAAAAGCGAACGGTCTTGTCCGCGCCATTCCGAGCGGTGTCGTTATCGTAGACAAGAAAATGAACATCGTTGAATGCAACAAGAACTTTGCAAAACTCATGGGACCGGACATTGCCGGTATGTACGACGTAAAACCGGGACTTGAAGGGGCCGATCTTGCGGCTATTACAAAGAGCGCACATCTGTTCAAGACCGTCCTTGTGCCGAACGGTCCTGAAGTTGTTGAGCGTGAAGTACACGAAGCTAAGAAAATCCTGCACTATACCGTGTTTGTAATTGAAAAAGAAGAAATCGCCGCGGGAGTTGTCGAAGACGTAACGGCTCCGAAAAACCAGAAGGAACGCACTATTTCACAGGCACAGAAAGTGATTGACAAAAATCTGGCGACGGTTCAGAAGATCGCGTTTCTGCTCGGCGAAAACGCGGCGGAAACAGAATCAATGCTCAATTCCATCATCGAATCGTATTCGATCGACGACGAAGAGCAGGACGGAGACCCGGAAAAATGATCACGAACGGAACTATCCAGGATAACAGTGAAGAAACATTCGTCGAAGTGGACCATTACCAGCTGTGCAAGTACAACCAGCATTCACCCGGCGACGTGTTTCTTTCTGAAAAGAATCCTGCAGACGGTCACACGATAACCACGCTCTCCGACGGTCTGGGGTCGGGAATAAAGGCAGACGTGCTTGCCACGCTCACGGCCACGATGGCAACGAAATTTATCGCCGCAGACATTCCGGCAAAACGCGCAGCAGAAATAATCATGAACACGCTGCCGGTATGCAAGGACCGCGGTATCAGCTACGCCACGTTCACGACGGTTGATATAGAACCGGACGCAACCGTACACATTCTCGAATACGACAATCCGCCGTATCTGCTCGTGCGGCAGAACACCGCGATCGATCCGGTCAAGGAAGATACGGAATTCGAGCGTAAAGACAAAAATACCGCGCCTAAGGTTAAGGCTGTGCTCCATTACTCGACGTATGCGGCAAAACCCGGTGACCGGCTGATCTTTTTCAGCGACGGCGTCACGCAGTCAGGCATGGGGACGCGGGCGTTCCCGTTCGGCTGGGGCGCGGAAAACGCTTACACGTACATACTGAACCGCATCAAAGAAAAAGAGGATATAAGCGCGCGCGAACTGGCCCATTCGGTCGTGCAGGAAGCGTGCATACACGACAGCTTTGTCCCGAAGGACGATATTTCCTGCGGCGTCGTTTATTTCCGTAATCCGCGCGATACGCTCATACTTACCGGTCCGCCGCTCAATCCGACGAGCGACGACATGCTGTCAGGCGTGTTTAAACGGTTTAACGGGAAAAAGGTTATAGCGGGCGGAACGACGGCAAACATCATGGCGCGCGAACTCGGCGTAAAAGTTACCGTGGACATGGATAACCTTGATCCCGACATTCCGCCGTATTCGCAGATGTCCGGAGCCGATCTTGTCTGCGAGGGAATTATAACGCTCGGCGCCGTGGCCGATATTCTGGAATCGGGTGCGGCAGCGCAGGGAAGGGATAACGCAGCCGTGAAGCTTGTTGATATTTTCCGCAATTCAGACCGGATATACTTCATTGTCGGAACGAAAATCAACGAAGCACACCAGGATCCGAACATGCCTGAAGGTCTTGAAATCAGGCGGAACATCGTCAAGCGGATAACTGCACTGCTGCAGGAAAAATATCTGAAGGAAGTACATATTCAATATATGTAGTTTTTATGATACATTATCAGAGAAGGAATAATTTATGGAGAAAATCAAAGTAACTGTTTGTACCGGAACTGCGTGTTTCGTCATGGGTGCGTCTGAACTGATGCTTCTTAAGGAAAAACTTCCGGATGAACTCAAAGATATAGTTGAAGTATCCGGATGTACGTGTATGAGCGAATGCAAGGGCGACAAAAACGGCATGCCGCCGTACGTACGGATCGACGATGAGGTGATACATGCCGCGAACGTTCCGGACATTATCGCGCGGCTTGCGGAAATCGCGGAGAGCAGATAATACATGCTGAATCTGAATAATAACGCCGCAAACATAAAACGGGAAATTCTCGTGCGTATAGCTAAACTTGAACTCGAAGGTAAACTGGAAGACGGAGTTCACTATATTGCGCGGGAGATCGCCCCTATCGACAAGCCTCCGTTCCGCTGCTGCGTCTATCACGACCGCGCCATACTGCGTATGCGCGTGCTCGCGCGGCTCGGCTGTTCTGTCGAAGACTACGACGACGACAAGCCGCTGTCGGAATACGCCGCGGAAGCGCTCAAACGAAAAAAGCCGACGTGGCCCATGCTTACCGTTCTTCACGACGCGTGCAACGGGTGCGTCCGGTCGCATTATATGGTAACGAATGCCTGCCAGGGCTGTTTTGCCCGTCCGTGCATGGTCAACTGCCCCAAACGGGCGATCACGGTGGACAAACACGCCAGTATCGACGAAGACAAGTGCGTTAACTGCGGACTGTGCATGCAGAACTGTCCGTATCACGCGATCATTAAAATACCCGTTCCCTGCGAGGAAGCCTGTCCGGTCGGCGCCATAACGAAAGACGAAACCGGACACGAACGCATAGATTACGACAAGTGTATTTTCTGCGGAAGGTGCATGAGTGAATGTCCGTTCGGCGCCATGATGGACAAGAGCCAGCTCGTCGACGTTATACAGCGGATCATGAAGAAAAAGTATAAGCTCGTGGCAATGTACGCGCCCGCGATCGCGGCTCAGTTCAAAGCTCTGCCGGGACAGCTTGAAGCGGCTCTTCTGGCGGCAGGATTCGACGAAGTTCTGGAAGTTGCGCAGGGTGCGGATATCTGTGCGGAAAAAGAAGCTGAAGAATTTGAAGAGCGTATGAACCGCGGCGATAAAATGATGACAACGTCATGCTGTTCCGCATACGTCCGTGCGGTGCAGATCCACGTGCCGGCGCTCAAGCCGTGTGTATCCGCAACCCGGAGCCCCATGCATTACACTGCGGTAATCGCAAAAACCAAAGACCCGAAATGTATAACAGTGTTCGTAGGCCCGTGTCTTGCCAAACGGCGGGAAGGTTTCGACGACAAACTGGTCGATTATGTTCTGTCAATAGAGGAAGTGGGGGCGCTGTTCATTGCGAAAAAAATCGACGTGGCGTCGCTGGAACCCAAACCCGGTACAAATATTCCGACTGCGACGGGGCGGGGTTTCGCCCGTTCCGGCGGAGTAGCCGAAGCGGTAAAAGTACGCCTTCACGACCAGCATATTCTGCGCCCGGGTTATATCAACGGTCTGAATAAAGCAGGCATGAAAACGCTCAATATGTACGGAATGATAAACTCCGGCAAACTGCCGCAGCCTTCAGACTGTCCGAACCTGATAGAAGTAATGGCGTGTGAAGGAGGTGCATCGGAGGTCCGTCGGTAATCACGAATCCGAAAGTTGCCGACGCGCTTCTTTCCGAATATGTTAATAACGGCCTGGATCACACGAAAACAGAATAAGGGCAAAAAAAAAACAGATGCGCTGTGCATCTGTTTTTTTTTTCTTAAAAAGGTCATTATTTCCCGAGCGGGGCAAGTACTGTTGTCTTAAAAAATTCATTGAATCCGGCTTCGGTAACACCGGTGACGATATTTCCGTCAATACGCATATTAACACCAGCCGATTTGCACTGGCCGAGGCACGTTGTACCTGCAAGCGTTACTTTATCTTCAAGACCGTTTTCTGAAATAGATTTTTTAAGAAGGTTCAGAACATCCTGACCGCCTTTTACGTGGCAGGAACTTCCGACGCAAACTTCGATTTTCATATGCACCTCATTGTGGAAGATTATACGGATTATACTAAAAAAACGCAATGGTAAAGTATGTAAAAAACAGTCTCCGTCTCTGAACTTTTTCTGAATGAATCAGAAAAAGTTATTACATGACTGTATTCCTGAGCGTTCGTTTATACAATGCAACGTATTTTTATCTTCGTTCAGAATATGGTTTCTGTACCAGTTCCCCAGTTCTGTCGTTACCACGTCGCAGGAAATCGGTTTCTCCTCTATGATCCGGTCTTTAAAATCCTGAATTTTATTGTCGATCACCGCATGGAGTTTTTCCTGCTCGCCGAGCGACGGATACCCGATGACGGCAAGAATGCGTTCTTCTTCTTCAAAATGGTAACGGACGTAATCGAGCACGTCGTCAAGCAGGCCGAGAAGATGCTGCTCGTGATCCTGTTTCTCCAGACCGTCGTAAAATGTGTTCATTACGTCCAGCATACGTTTATGCTGTCCGTCGATTTCAGGGATGCCGAATTCAAACTCCTCTGACCATTCCAAAAAACCCATACCCGTAACCCTCCGCACATAAAGTATGTGTCCAAAAAACCAATCTGTCAAATTCTGACGGAACGTGCGTGCTTCTACGGTGTGTTATCCGTAGTGAGTTTATATATAAAGCAGGCTGTACTCTGCGAAAAGACGTGTTATACTCATAAGAGAAGAGCACCGCCTGCCGCACTCACATACCGGAAGACTACGGAGGAATAATGAATAAAATTTTTGTTAATTTATGGTTCAACAACACCGCGGGGGAAGCGGCCGAATTTTATACGTCGGTGTTTCCTAAATCTAAAATTACCGGAACGGATTATTACACCGACGTTCATGAAGAAATAACGGGACATAAAAAGGGAGATATTGTCACCGTGTCCTACGACGTGCTGAATATTCATTTTATCGCGATCAACGCGGGAGCTGAATTTTCCTTTACTCCGGCAACGTCGTTCATGGTCGAATGTAAAAACCAGAAACAAATCGATTATTACTGGGAAAAACTTTCATCTGACCCTGCGGCGGAACAATGCGGATGGCTTCGTGACAAATATGGATTGTCATGGCAGATCGTTCCTAAAAAACTGGGAAAAATGATGAGCAGGGGAACGGAACGGCAGAAACAGCTGCTCACCGAATCGTTTATGTCCATGAAAAAATTTGATCTTCATGAACTGGAACGGGTGTACAGAAACGCAAAAGAATGAAATTCGCCTGATCTGATCACGCGGACAGGCGCTGAAGGGGAGACTGTATGAGAACATGGAAGCAGGGAGTCGTGGGGCTGCTGACTTTTGCCGGAGGCACCGTATACGTAAAATGCCTTAAATATCCGCTGGCAGCTTTTTACGCGCATCACGACAATAAAACAGCGGAAGATGAAAAACCCGTACTGTACGCGTTTCTGGATCTTTCTGTTCTGCAGCATATAGAACGGACAGGCTATGAAGCGCTTACAAAACCAGAAAAGAGTATAAACGGGAGTTTCACGTTTGAACACGAGGAAAAAATCGAATTACTGCCTAAAATGCACATGGAGACTGTTTCCGACGAACTGCTCACGGTTTTTAATCAGAGAAAGATCGAACGTTTCGATGAAATTACTGAAAAGTGTGAGAAAATTTTGAGACAGGGAGGGAGCGGGCGTCTGCAGTCCTGAACCGGCGGGGCGGCGGTTATTTCTGCGCTTCAAACACGATCGCTTTTCCGTCATGGTCGGCGGTTGTACTATATTGCGTGTTGAGTACGTTGTGCAGGTCCGCAGTACCCCGCATCTTATACACTCCGCCTGAGTCAAGTTTTATGGAAAAATCGTTTCTTGCTTTGGTGAACGAAACGAACATGTGTTTAAAACCTTTGAATATCGTCGGTTTTTCCGTACTGAACCCTGCTATAAAAACGTATTCGTTATTATACAGCGCCGGTCCGATGATTCTGCCGTGGTTGTTGGTTAAAAAGAAATCTTTGTTCGCAAACGCCATGTGCCTGTTGTTGGGAATCTGACCGTATTCCTGATTATCGATCAATCCTTCGTATCCGGAAGAATGTCCGTATTCTTCCTCGTAACCGGCGTTCCTGCATGCTTTTAGCAGTTTGGAGACCGCCTGTTCCCTGGTTTGAGAATGAGCGTCAATAATAATAATGTTTATAGGTTCTCTGAGTGTTTTGTTAAAATACTTGATGCCGAGCCAGTCGGCGTATTTATTTTTGTAACGCATCCATCCGTCGATTTCAGGCAAAGATCCGCCGTCGGCAGGAAGAGCGTCGAGGGTACCGGTCTGAGATATCTGAACAGGCGTAGTACAGGAACAGAGCAGAAGTACAAAGAGAAACACAGCGGTAAACCGCACGGCAATCTGTTTTACAAGGCCGGACAACGTACACTCCAGGATAAAAATTAAAACGGGCGGACAGTATCCTGAACAGGAGGTTCAGGATAAAAAAAAACTCCTTGCATTACAAGGAGTTGGATTCAGCGGCTGAAGGGAGTCGAACCCTCGTCATAAGCTTGGAAGGCTTAGATAATGAGCCGTTATATGACAGCCGCAGGATGGTTAGTACTATACCTAAAAAAGAGTTTCATGTCAATATCCGGAACACGTTTTTTTTACACTGCATCGTGCAGTGCTGAACAAAGGCGGAACTTAAAAACAATTTGTTTTTTCTCTTATAAAATGGTATACTGATGCTTATTCTCTCATTGGAGGTTCCATAACAGTATGGAAAAGATATTCAATCTAAAAGAACGCGGTACGAACGTCCGCACGGAAATTCTTGCAGGGATCACGACATTCCTTGCAATGGCGTATATTCTTTCGGTGAACCCGGCAATGCTCGGTCAGACTGGAATGAACGCCGGCGGAGTTTTTACAGCGACCGCGGTATCATCTGCGATAGCAACCCTCGTTATGGCGTTTATGGCTAATCTCCCTGTCGCGCTTGCGCCGGGCATGGGACTTAACGCGTTTTTTACGTACACTGTCGTTATGGGAATGGGCTATTCCTGGCAGACAGCGCTCACCGCAGTGTTTCTGGAAGGTATTCTTTTTATCATTCTTTCACTGTGCAAAGTACGCGAAGCGATCATTAAAGCGATTCCGGCAAATTTAAAAAAAGCAGTGGCAGTCGGCATCGGACTTTTTATCACGCTGATAGGTCTTTCCGACGGCGGGATCGTTTCCGGCAGCATGGGTACGATCATTGGATTCGTTCCGCTCAAAGGTGCAGCTCTGGTAACCATTATCGGACTTGTTATCACGATAGTACTTCTGTGCTGCAACGTTCCCGGTTCGATCATCATCGGCATTATCGCGACGACGATCATCGGTATTCCGCTCGGTATAACGAAGGTCCCGGACGGTTTCTCGCCGTTTTCCCTGCCGTCAGCCCCGCTGTTCTGCAAATTTGATTTTACCGGTATTCTGTCGTTGAAATTCTTCACCATATTCTTTACGTTCCTTTTCGTGGATATGTTCGATACGATCGGTACGCTCATGGGCGTGGCTGAACAAAGCAATCTTAAGGACAAAAACGGAGATATAAAGAACGTAAACCAGGCGCTGCTCGCAGACGCGATCGGTACTGTCGCCGGTGCCATGCTCGGCACGTCCACGGTTACGAGCTACGTAGAAAGCACGTCGGGTGTTGCGGAAGGCGGACGGACGGGACTTACATCCGTAACGACAGCAGTGCTCTTTCTGCTTGCACTTTTCCTGGGACCGCTGTTCCTGCTCGTTCCGAGCGCGGCAACTGCTCCTGCTCTGATCGTTGTAGGATATATGATGATGAAGGCTGTCGCCGGTATTGAATTCAAGGATCCGACGGAAGGCATTCCGGCGTTTATCGCGATCATGACAATGCCGTTCTCATACAGTATCGCAACGGGCATTTCATGGGGCGTTATCAGCTACGTTGTCTGTAAAGTAGCAGCGCGAAAATTCAAGGACATTTCCATCGTCACCTGGGTGCTGTGTGCTGTGTTTGTAGCGAAGATCGTCGTTGACGCGTTGATGGCGAAGTAACCGGCTATGGCAGACGAAAAGGCAGCAGGCGTAAAATACGTACGCCCCACATGGGATGAATATTTTATGGAAGTGTGCCGTACCGTCGCTAAACGCGCAACCTGCGACCGGGGAAGGTCAGGCTGCGTGATTGCCCGTGACAACCAGATTCTGGTAACCGGATATGTCGGTTCTCCCGCTGGTCTGCCGCACTGCGACGAAGCGGGGCATCTGATGAGAAAGGTGATCCACACCGACGGTACGATTTCCCAGCACTGTGTACGTACCGTTCACGCCGAGCAGAATGCCATCTGCCAGGCAGCCAAACGCGGGATCGCAATAGACGGTGCAACAGTGTACTGTAAAATGACCCCGTGCCGTACGTGTGCCATGCTCATCATCAACTGCGGTATAAAACGGGTTGTGTGTGAAATGCATTATCACGACGAGGAAGATTCTCTGGAAATGTTCCGTCAGGCAGGCATTCCGATAGAACACCTGAACGATAAAACCCAGCTGTACGCAAACATGTAAATTCAAAAAGACACCCCTGCGGGTGTCTTTTTTTTACCGCATATTGCAGCCGGTCAGTTCTGCCGCTTTTTTGTTCCGGAATCGGAAACTTTAAAAGATGCAATAAAACCGCAGACGGCAAGTACAAGCGTAAACGCAAAACCGTAGTGAAAACCTGTGACGTTCACAGAACCTGCGGTTTGTACCTGTGCGTGCACGGCTCCTGCATTCTGCCCGGCGATAAACAGGCTCGTAGAGACAGCGGTACAAACGGCTCCTACAACCTGCTGCATTGTGTTCAGGATCGTACTTCCGTCGGCAGACAGTTCCGGTGGAAGGGCACGCAGTCCGCTCGTCTGAGCAGGTGACATCGCAAGCGGTACGCCGATCATCAGAATACAATGTGCTGTGATAACGTACGCAACGGGCGAACGGCTTCCTGCAGACAGCAGAAGCGCGGCACCGACGATTGAAAGGAAAAATCCTATGCGTACCGGAAGTTTTGCACCGACTCTATCGTACAGCCGTCCGGAAACCAATGAGACTACCGCGTTGATGATCCCTCCCGGAAGCATAACGATACCTGTCTGAGCTGCAGTAAGGAGCAGTCCGCACTGAAAATACTGCGGAAGAAGATACATTGAAGATAGCGTAATCCCAAAATTGATCATGACCAATACTGCGCCCGTAGAAAATCTGCTGATTTTCATAGCGTTAAAATTGAGCACAGGATCGTCTGACGTTAACTGCCGTCTGACGTAAAAAACAAGCGCCATGATCCCCGCTGCCAGAAGGAGCAGTACTGGAACAGATACCCAGCCCATGTCTCCTGCCAATCCCGCTCCTGTGACAATCCCGCCGAAACCGGCGACGGACAGTATGCAGGAAGGCGCGTCCATTTTCTTTTGCGTACGCGGGTACGGATTCACGGAAAATTTCACAGAAAGAATGAGAGCGGCAAAAAGAAGCACGGCAAAAAAGAAAAACACCGCGCGCCATGAAACTGCGTTAATGATAAGTCCCGACACAGTCGGGCCGATCACAGGCGCGAACATAATAACGAGCGCGGTAACTCCCATCGCCGCGCCGAGTTTGTGCGGCGGGAAAACTTCAAGCGCAACAGCGAACGTCATGGGGAGCAGAAGGCCTGTTCCTATACCCTGGATCATACGGCCTGCGAGCAGAACGGTAAAATCCGGAGCAGCACCGCTTATAATGGAACCTGCAAAAAATGTTCCAAGGGCCGTACACGTGAGAGATCTGACGGAAAACTGTTTCATCAGTGAACCTGCAAACGGCAGCACGAGACCTATGACGAGCATATACCCGACAACCAGCCACTGAACGGTTCCGCTGCGTACGCCAAACGCGGACTGTAATGCGGGAAGCGCGATATTGAGAGACGTTTCACTGAGCATTCCGGTGAACGTTCCTACATATAATGCAGACATCGCCAGATAAGGGTGGGGTACAGTCACGCGTGCTTCCGTACCGGAAAACGCAGAACTGTTAGAATACTTTTCAGACATAAAAAAACCTCCGGAAATAAAAAAACGCTTCGGACAAATGCATTCTTGCTACTTTGTTCGTTAGCGTTTCTTTCACTGCCGGAGCTATAAAAAAGAAATGTGCGTTTCCAGATATTCAGCAGGACCGTTCCGTCCGTATTTCGTAATTTTTCTGAGTATACCGAAAATAAAAAAACGATGTAAGAGGAAAAGGCAGCTTTTCTGCGTTTATTTTCACGGAAAAGCTGAGTCCTGCTGCTACAGATTTTTCAGAAGCCACGCCTTGAATTTTGCGTAATCATTTTCAATCGGAATTGCGCGGTCTTCGAGCGTGAGCACTTCCACAAGTCTCGCCGGAACGGGCGGTTCGCGTCCTATGGCGGCGGATACTGTTGAACCGAATTTGGCGGGTTCCGCCGTTTCAAGCAGGATACCGACCGATTTTTTTCCGGTAACGTCTTTTGCCCAGCCGGGGATATTCGGGGTAAGACCTGGTTTTGTATAATCTCCCTGGATCCCACTCATAAGGTTTTCCATCGCGCCGCTTCGTATGTCGCTCCATGCTTTCCAGCCGATCGAACCGTGCGGATCAATGATGTATCCGGTCTTATCGTAGCATGACTTTATCGCCTTCATAATACCGTCGTTGTCGAGCCAGTACGACGCGAACAGACTGCGCACCTGGTCAAGTGAATACATCGCCGCAATACGTTCATAATTGCTCGGCGCTCCGACATCCATCGCATTTGCGTATGTTTCTACCGACGGACGGGCATCGTATTTCCCCGTCGCGATCCAGTCGGGGATCGTCCGGTTCGTATTGGTTGCCGCTACGAATCCTTCGATCGGCGCGCCCATTTCGCGTGCGATGAGTCCCGACGTCAGATTGCCGAAGTTTCCGGAAGGAACGACCGCTATAACAGACGGGTCCTCTATCTTGTTGTCGAGCGCACTGCGGTCGCGGACAAGAAGAGCGGAATACATATAATAAAAACTCTGCGGAAGCAGACGTGCAATATTTATGGAATTTGCGGAGGAAAGGCGGAGCGTGCTGCGGAGACTGCTGTCGGTGAACGCAGTTTTTACAAGTTTCTGGCAGTCGTCGAACGTACCGCGTACTTTGAGTGCACGAACGTTTCCCGTAAAAGTGGAAAGCTGTTTTTCCTGCAGCAGGCTCACTTTTCCTTCAGGATACAGTATCGTAACGTCCAGTCCCGGTACGTTATGGAACGCGCTTCCGACCGCGCTTCCTGTGTCGCCTGAAGTCGCGACAAGAATATGAAGTGTTCCGTTTTCGCTTCGGTTAAAGTACGACATAACGCGTGCCATAAAACGGGCACCGAAGTCTTTGAATGCACACGTCGGACCATGAAACAGCTCGAGCACGTATGTGACCGAATCCAGCGGAACGACTTTGGGCGAGAACGGGTAGGCGTCTTCAATGATTCCGGTCAGTTCGCTGTCGGAAATTTCACCTGCAACATACGGCAGCGACATTCTGAACGCAATATCACGGAAACCGGGCGCCGGTTTTTTATTGATAAACGACGCGTCAAGTTTCGGAAATGCGGCAGGAATATACAGTCCGCCGGTGGCGGAATTCATTCCGCTCATAACAGCTGTTCGGAAATCGGTTTGTACCGTTTTGTCACGCGTGTCTGTGTAAATCATTCTCGTGTCCTTCCTCTATAAAAAAACTCACATACCGTACATTACGGCGTGTGCTGTTTTTGCCGCAAGCTGCTGACGGCATATGTCTACAGCCTTGAATTTTGAGTCGGCTTCCGCCGTCTGAGACTGCCGCGTCGTATAGACAACCGATCCGTCTTTCATGTCAATGCACTGAATGTCAGCCGTAAGGCTGCATACGTATTTTCCGTCTTCATTTTTTTCCACCGGACGGACGTACTTTACCGCTCCTGATACCATGAACGCGTACGTAGTGCCCACGATCTTATACGTGGCAGTATACAGCGATGCAACGGGTTTTGACAGATATGAAGACGTAGGGATAGGAGCGTTTCCCACACGTACGCCGGAATTTATCAGTTCCCGGAGCAGGTACTGTGAATTCGTGCCGGCCTTTCCTGATTCGTCAAAATCAAAAACGTATACGATGCCGGGTTTGTGTACATACCCTGAAAGGACTTTGTAGGGAGCCGTAACCCCTGCAGACTGAGCCGCCTGCATAACGGCAGGATCTGAACTGACTGGTGTCGGATAAAACGTTACGCTGCTGTCGAATGCACTTTCCGGTTTTTCCGGAAAAAACGAAATCATTCCGTCGTCGGAAGTAACTGCAGTACTCGAAGCGTACATGATCGAATCGTTGGTACGGGAAGAAGGGCAGGATATCGTCACCGAAAATCCCTGTACTGCCTTTCCATCACGGTCAGTCACTTTCACGCTGTAGGCTGAAGTAAACGCTGATCCTTCTGTTGTCTGCCTGGGCGCCGATTGTACCGACAGGACAAGCCCTGAAACCTTCTCGATGAACTGCTTTTCCAGCGCCTGGGAAGCGCGCAGTTTACTTCATCCTGGGTAGGAGCAGCCGCAGAAACCGGAACTGCCGGTACTGCCGGTACTTTTTACGTAATCGCGAAGGTGGAGATCGTCCACGTCCGTCATTTAATCGTGAAGGCGGCGACAGACCACGTCCTTCTTTCAATCGCGAAGGTGGAGATCGTCCACGCCCATCATTTAACCGTGAAGGTGGCGACAGACCTCGTCCTTCTTTTAATCGCGAAGGCGGTGATCGTCCACGTCCATCATTTAACCGTGAAGGTGGTGACAGACCTCGTCCAAGCTTTAATCGTGAAGGTGGTGATCGTCCGCGTCCATCATTTAATCGTGGTGAAGACAAACCTTGGAGAAGAAATGAAAATCAAGAAGGCGGAGAAGATCGTCCAAGATTCCGTCGTCCTAGCAGTAATTACGGTGGACCATCTATTCCTAGAGAAGGTGAAGATGGTAGATCACGTCGTCCTAGATTCTCATCGAATGATAGCAGACCTCAGGGATTTGCACGTCCGGTTCGCAGAAGAAGCGATGATTATGATCCAAATGCTAAATATAGCGAAAAGAAAAGAATTGAATATAAGGAACAGTTCGCTGATCCTAATGAACCAATCCGTTTAAATAAATATCTTGCAAATGCGGGTGTTTGTTCACGCCGTGAAGCTGATGAGTTTATTACAGCCGGAGTTGTTTCGGTAAATGGTGAAATTATCACTGAACTTGGAACAAAGGTTAAGCGTACTGATGTGGTTAAATTCCACGAAGAAACTGTATCTTTAGAAAGTAAGGTATATGTTTTGCTAAACAAACCTAAAGATTGTGTTACTACTTCTGATGATCCTCAGGCAAGACTTACAGTAATGGACTTAGTGAAAGGTGCATGTGAGGAAAGAATTTATCCTGTAGGACGTCTTGACCGTAACACTACTGGTGTATTGTTGCTGACTAACGATGGTGATCTGGCTTCTAAACTGACTCATCCTCAGTTCTTGAAAAAGAAAATCTATCATGTTTTCTTAGATAAGAATGTAACTAAACATGATATGGAGCAGATTGCTGCCGGTGTAGAACTGGAAGATGGCGAAATTCATGCAGACGCAATTAGTTATGCTACTGAAACAGATAAAGATCAGGTGGGAATTGAAATCCACTCTGGTAAAAACCGTATCGTTCGTCGTATATTTGAATCTTTAGGATACAAAGTAATTAAGTTGGACCGTGTATTCTTTGCCGGACTGACTAAAAAGAGCCTTCGTCGTGGTGAGTGGAGATATCTCACAGAGCAGGAAGTGAACATGCTTCGAATGGGAGCTTTTGAATAAAAAAGAATGGGGGTATATGCAAATATACCCCTACCTTATATAATAACGTATATAAAAGACTTTTATGGAAAAAATTTGTAGAACAAGAATTGTTGATGTTCTGAAGATGGAAAGCTTTGGGGCAATTGTAAACGTGAAGGGATGGGTAAGAACTCGCCGGGGCAGTAAACAAGTTAACTTTATCGCTTTGAATGACGGTTCTACCATTAATAATATT